>ERZ780212.1386-NODE-1386-length-19395-cov-3.761892_pt1 | contig 19395 bp, 16 predicted proteins | sample MGYA00511364_ERZ780212 | MGnify/ENA primary metagenome ERZ780212 (study PRJEB29588, sample SAMEA2147991) | human gut metagenome | biome: human gut; feature: human-associated habitat; material: faeces | place: Denmark | collected 2008/2010 ...
TTTGGTCGTTTTACAAGTAAATTCCCACGAAACCCTATAGGTTGCGGATTTGAGGCTAAAAAGAAGCACAATGAGTAAAGAAAAGTCTTTTAGTGGTATATATAAGGATGTTACATACGAAGATATACTGTCGTATAAGAGATACAAGAAACTGTCTTTCCTGAAAGGTTATAGCCCAGAAGAGATAGCTAAGCATCTTTATGCTCAAGAAAATATATCGCAAGATAAATGGAAAACTCTGAAAATATTAAACAAAGAACTTTTCAATCAGAAAAGAGCAGAAGCTCATAAGGCTAAGATTCACAATAATTATGACTATCTGCTAGACGAATTTGGTAATAGAAGATTACCGGATGGTGTGTTCTCGGAGTTATTTGATAAAGGAGTTATTGCATGTGTAAAGGCAAAATCAGAAATCCCCTTCTATCAACAGTTTATCTGTGATTATTTTTTTGAATTCAATATTGACAGCATCATAGATTATGCCTATACATTACCTGAAGAACAAAAAGATATGTGTAAGACGTTGATTTATGCAGCTATACAATATTACAGAGATACCAATGACTCTAGAAAAATAATGTTGAACAAGGCTCGACATAAAGAATATTCTAGTGATAAGGTTGATGACAGAGCCAAAAAAGACAAACTTATTTCAATAATAAGTGAATCTGAAAAACATAGTGATGTTCCTGCCAAAGAAGTGCATCTTGACATGTTTTCCAAGCCAGAAGATCCTATTGATGCTAAGGAGAGAAAAGATAGAATCCGCTCTAAAGATGGTATTGATTATAGTGACCAACAGAAGAGAAACCAGGAAACAGGAGATATTGGCGAGAAATTAGTTCTTGCAAATGAAATCGATAAAGCCAGAAAATGGGGGCTGTCAGAAGATTTGGTCTCTCAGATAAGAAGAGTCTCGTTGGAAAGCGATGATTATGGTTTTGATATACTCTCCTTCGATCAAAATGGAAAAGAACACTATATAGAGGTAAAGACAACCAAGGCTTCAAGCAACAGTTTGTCGTTTGTTCTCACACAAAACGAATTAGACCATGCTAGAAAATATGGTAGTGCTTATTCCATAGTTATGGTATTTGACGTTGCGCAAAATCCTCGTATATGGGATATAGGAAATCCTTTTGTTCGTGAACCATGTAAAGTAAACATCAAACCAATTAAGTATTTGGTTGAAGTTAATGTAGATACAATAGAATAAGTATCACTTTTCTTATCCATGCTTATGTATTCTATTGTATCTTTTGTTAGTTCAATTCCTATTTTGGGATTCTATTTTGTCGTTAAGGCAGTAATGTTTTATTTACATACCAACGGGCAGCTTGAAGGGAATGTAATAGAAGTTGCCGAAGAGTAATGGTGTCTCGGCTCTACAGTTGTTTCGAACGGTGCTGCCTCTTATGCCGTTTCCGAGTCTTTGGATGTCGCCAAAATGGGTAAGGATTCTATCAAGATTGTGATGAAATAAGGACTGTGCAGAGTGATGCATCTGCCGTAAAAATATAAAAGTAAAGGGAAAAGTGAGTAACATAAATTGCTCACATTTTTCCCTTGTTTGAATATCCTATTATTAATCTGATAGTATCGGCATTCGATTCCCTCATAGCGCATGAATCGGTACCACTACAGTGCTGCTTTTGATTGGTATTTGCTAGTACTGTTTTTCTCTTCTCTTCAGATATGTGTGTCTGTTTAATTGCATAAGGATTTGTATATAACCAAATAACGACCGCGCAACGACCGCAAAAATAGCCGAATACGACAACAAATAGCTGTGCGACTGAGCTCCAAGTTCAGTTTCCAAAAGTTGGTTGCAAATGTCTATGTAATTTTCCGTTAATTTTATTATTTAGTTGCAGCTATTCTTATATAATTCTTTAATCATCATTTGAAACTCATATGATGTTATACCTCTTTCTGTAAAAACTATATTGATATTTACTTTAGACGTTTTAATATCAACGAAGTTTATGTCATATTCAGACATATTGTTTATTATACCATTTAAACTACTATTGTTGTAGGTAACAATAAACATATTTTTGTTGTCTGTCTCACCATTAATCACAGAATTCAAATATGGCTTGAAATAATCAGAATCAGTAATGCCGAAAGATTGACCAAAGAAAACAACATTTTGTGCTGTCTTTAAATCTTTCTGCAAATTTTCTTTATTCTTTGTGTTGAAATTCGGATTGTTTACTTTTATTATATGTGAAAGCTGTTCGTTCTTGGTAATACAGGATGGCATCTTTGAGTCAACTCCAAAGATTAAGCTCATGGGAATATAATAGCATAGTCCATGATGTTTGGCCCAATCCAGTGGTACAGTTTCATTATGGATAAAGACAGGTTTTGTTCCTTCCGGCAATTGGCAAAGATACCAAGGGTTAGTATAATAGAATGTATACCAAGTTGAATCCTGTTTTTGGTCAGCTATTAGCAGGTTGTAAGCACATGAATTCTTGTTTACTTCAATTTTATCCAAATCGGTTAATTGGGGAAGATATATTCCCCAATGTCTTGTAATCATAAGCCACGCATGGTTGATGGATTCTGCCCATTCGTCATTCGGATTTTTTGAATATTCAATTAGTTCCTCACGCAATTTTCCTTCAATGTCATTCCATTGGTTATCTCTTATTTCTTTTATTAGAGGTATGTCTGCAATAGAACGAAATTCAAAAGACTCTCTGAAGGCTTTAAATGTAGTTTTTAAGCCTAAATCAATGTCAAATCCGTTTCCTAAAATAATTAAGTTGTCCATAAAATTTTTATTTAATTATCAAATCCAAAATTATTCCAGACTTCGAGGACGAGATGTTTGGTACGGTGTTTTCCGTACTAGCGTATCTCGTTGTCTTTCAGTACACGGAAGGTCTCGTTGAGGCTGCCTTTGCTACAGACAGCTTCAAGGTCTAAGATATAACGGGGATCTTCTGTATTGAGACCATAGAGATGAGCAAAGATGGCATCAAGCTCGGCTACTCGTTTCACGATCTGCCATTGCATGGTAGATGGAATTTGGTCGGGGTGAGAGTTAGTTGCCCGAAATCCTGATCACGGAAGCCGTTGAGCGTGTTTTCACGCTCTATATGATGTAAGATGCCGTCAGAGAGATGACCATATATATGAATACTAGTATCCATACGAGTTTTTTATTCAGTTACATGCCAGTTACATGTCAGTTACATGCGCCAAGCGCTGTTTTAAAGGGCTTTTGCTCTGTTTTAGGGCTGTTTCGAGTCGCCCAGTTACATGCCAGTTACATGCCGGTTACATGAGTTATGCCCAATACGGGATATAATTATGTCGGTTATTACCCTCAGCGTTTTCTTCTTTTATCATCTTTGCTTCCAAGGCATCCTTTATGATTCTGGAAGCCATTGGGTAGTTCTTGTCTTCAATGCCCAAGCGGCCTCGGAGAGATTGGTTGTTCATCTTTTCGTTTGAAACATATCTGAGGCAAGCGTGTTGATAGCAAGCCATCACTCTTTCTGACTTATCCAAATCGGCAAACTTACGGTAGGTGAAAACGGTAGCTTCCGTTCGGGTTTCTTGAAGTTGGATGCGGATAGGAGGTAACTGGTATAATTCTACATAGAAGATTGTCTTATCCATACCGCTTCCCTTCTCTTCACAGATACCTATGCGGCGCATGATGTCGGCAAGAGAGTCGTTTCGGGATTGGTACTCATCGATGAAACGCTCTACGCTGATAAGCGGTTGCCCGGGATTGGAGAACGCAATGCGGTCGGAGTATATTTCAATCATAGGAAATCCCTGTTCTGCAAAATCCTGGTGGATAATCATATTTGCAGTAAGCTCACGTATCGCAATCTCTGGGTACATACGCGTATCCTTTCTTAGAGCTTGACCGATTTCTTCGTTGGCAGGAAGTTGGCTGTTTATCCAGGCAATCATTTCCTCGAAGCTAATGGCATAACCTTTGTCGAATGATTTTTCGCGAAATGTTTCAATCTTTCCCTTGCCTTTATAGACAATAACTCTAACCATTTTTCTTTTCAATCCATCGAAGTCGGAAAGGCGTTTGGCAAACAGAATGGCGCCAAGTTCGGTAATTCCATATCCGATTTCATCTTTGGTAATCAAATTCTCAGAAAGGAATCGGTCCAAGATACCGTTGATGTCTTGTGGAAGTGGCAAGTTCATCATGTCAAAGTACACTTCTGCACTGAGAAAAGAAAACACATCTTGTCCAGACAAGCCCTTTTTCAATATTATCTTTTCCAATGGCTTCTGACCACCTTTCCATATCTTGGCTTCTTTAGCCGGAAAGTCTTTCAACTTTCGGGTAATGGTACCAACTCTGATATAAGACTCATGCAGGAAACTTACAGGGCGGTTTGTTGTAGCTGGTATTTTGAAGATGCAGACATGCCCGTTGGCTTCATAATCAAAATCATCGATTATTTCGAAGTCAATACGGGGATTCAGACGGGTTGACAACCAGGATTCCAGTTCTTCGTTTCCAACCATTTTCTGTTTACCATATAAGTCTGTGCCAATTACGTCATGGCTTTCGTCATCAATCCCAAATACGATGTAACCAAACGGCATATTGCTCAAATAGGCACTATTTGACAGGGCAGAGATTCTTTCGCCAATCTCTTCCTTAGAATGAAAATTATGTTTGAACTCTAACCACTCCGTCTCTTTTGGCTTGGCGGTCAAAGCATCTATCAGTCTTTTGAAATCAATATACTCCATTATGAATAAAATGTTTATTTTTGATACAAAGATAATATTTTTCTTTGAAAGTAGGGCATATATTTAGGAGGAAAATGTATTTTCTTAGTGATTTTTTCGGTTTGGGGTGAAAAACTCTATGTATGGGGATAAACTAAAGTGGTGTGTGTAATCGCAAGAAATAGTGTGAAAGTATGTAAAATGAAGCCTTGCTTTTGCCAACCGATTCAATTTAGTTTGGAATTATGTTGGCAAAATGTTGGCAATTTCTAGAAACGAAAAATCCTAACCGCTTATTATTAAGCAGTTAGGATTTTCTTGGGTGCGCCTGATAGGACTCGAACCTACACGGCCTGAACCACTAGATCCTAAGTCTAGCGCGTCTACCAATTTCGCCACAAGCGCATTCTTGGGTGCAAAGATACAATAATAATTTGAATAAAAAGAATAAAAATGAAAAAAATGATGGTTTTACTTGCTTTTTACGAGAAATAATGGTAATTTTGCAAACAGATACTGTTCTATTTTTATTTTGCAAAAAATGAAGGCTGGACAGTAAGGACAGATAAAAACTAAATAACAGAAATATGAAAAAAATATGGGTTATGATGCTGGCTACATTGATGGTTTCTTCCACGATGATGGCTGGAAATGTGAAGAAATCAACTACTCTTCCTATTGAGGGAGAGATCGTAAAGGCTTCTCATCCGATGATTCAGTATGTTGGGCGTGTGAGCTTTGCTAAGAATTCTGATGTAGCCAGTTTCAATTATCCGGGAACTACAATAGAGGCTAGTTTCCAAGGTTCTTCTCTGAAAATGCTGTGTCGCCCGAAGACTGGATATTTCATGGCACAGATTGATGGTTTCGAACCTTTCAAAGTGGGCTTTAATGCCGAACGCGATTCGGTTGTTACCCTGGCTGCGGCTTTGCCAAAGGGGGTGCATCATGCTAAGGTGATGTATGTGATAGAAGGCTTGTTCCGCAAACCGGAATTCAGGGGATTCGTTCTTGATAAGGGATGTCAGCTCGTTGAGGCTCCGGCTCTCCCGGAACGGAAGATTGAATTTATCGGAAATTCAATCACCTGCGGTTATGGCGTAGAAAGTATCAACATGTCTGATCCTTTTGAGGATGAAACAGAGAACCATTGGCTTACTTATGCCAATATTGTAAGTGACAGTCTGAAGGCTCAGCATACTTCTATCTCCCGTAGTGGTATCGGTGTATATCGTAATTATAATGGTCCGAAGACAGGTGATGCCGATAACATGCCTTGGCAATATGGATATACCTTATTTGACCAGCATGATGAAAAATGGGATTTTGCCAAGTATCAGCCTCAGTTAGTCTGCATCAATCTGGGTACGAACGATCTTTCTACCAAGAATTATGATATTCAACTCTACGAGAAGAATTATCGCATGTTTATTAAAACGGTACGTAGCAAGTATCCTCATGCAAAGATTGTGATGTTGACAGGTCCGATGCTCGGCGAGAAGGAGAGTAGCAAGCAGCGAACTGTGCTTGATAGAATCTGTGCTGATGCCAATAAAACCGATAAGAACATTTACCGTTTCGATTTCAGTTTCCAGAAAGGAGATTTAGGTTATGGCGCCAGCTGGCATCCTAGTATGTTGCAGCATCGGAAGATGGCAGCAGAATTGCTTCCGTTCCTGAGAAAACTGATGAATTGGAATTAAATGAGACTGTATGTTTCCCAAACAAAATTATATGATAACAATGAACACAAAAAATCTTTTATTGTTGGCATCTCTTACATTGGCGATGCCTCTGGCAGCACAGACTCCAAAAGAGGATTTCAAGCGGGATATTACGCTTTCGGGTAGTAACTATGTAGCTTATCGTGGTCCGCAGAAGCAGTTGACTGCGGCTCCTAAAGGTTATAAGCCTTTCTATCTGAGCCATTATGGCCGGCATGGTTCCCGCTATATGATAGGCAAGAAGGCTTATGATGTGCCTTATTTCTCTCTGCTCAAAGCGAAGCAGGAGGGCAAACTGACAGCTAAGGGCGAGGAAACGCTGGCTAAGGTGAAGATGATTCGTGAGGAGGCGAAGGGGCGCGATGGCGAACTGACTCCGCTCGGAGCTCTCCAGCATCAGGGTATTACCAGAAGAATGATGGAGCGATTCCCTGAGATTTTTGCCGGTAATACGAATATTGAGGCCCGAAGTACTTTGGTAATCCGATGCATCCTCTCTATGGAGAACGGTTTGCAGCAGATGCTGCGTATCAATCCGAAACTTCATATCTTCCATGATGCCAGCGAGCATGATATGTATTATATGAACCAAGACGACAGATACCTGGATAGCTTGAAGCATAGCGTGGGTATCAAGGTGGCACAGCAGGAATTTGCACAGAAGCACGTTAGCTATAGCCGTGTGATGCAGGAACTGTTCAACGACCCTGCCTGGGTGAAGCAGAATATCAACCAGAGTGACCTGAACAGAAAACTTTATGAGATGGCAAGCTCAATCCAAGGCACGGAACTGAGAGGCAAGGTTTCGCTCTATGACCTCTTTACGGAGGAGGAACTGTATCAGAACTGGCTGAATGCCAACATCTGGTGGCAGATGGCTTACGGCAACTCACCTTATACGGGCAATGTGCAGCCATTCTCCCAGCGCAATCTCTTGAGGAATATCATCCAGAAGGCGGATAGCTGCATCGCTCTTCCGCATCCGGGCGCTACATTGAGATATGGACACGATACGATGGTTACTCCGCTTACCTGTTTGCTGGATTTGAATGGATATGGCGAAGAGATAAAGGATCCGGAGAAGATTGCTTCTCAATGGTGGGATTATAAAATTACTCCGATGGCTACGAATTTGCAGTTTGTTTTTTATAGAAACAAGGCGAATGATGTGCTGGTGAAGGTGCTTTTGAATGAAGACGAGGCTACTTTGCCTATCAAGAGCGATGTGGCACCTTATTACCATTGGAATGACTTCAGGGGGTATTGCCTGAAAAAGCTGGCGGGGTATAAAAGGTAAAAATGAAGGCTACTGACTGCTGGGGGGACAGGCGATGGAATCGCCTGGAACGGGGGCAGGAGGGGGACTGGCTTCTTTTTTGCTGAACGCGAAACGCTGAAACGCGAAATGCAGAAATGCAAATGGCTGGATAATAAAAAAGGGGGCTTAAGCTTTTTGGGCTTAAGCTCCTTTTTTATGATGGGCGCTTTTCTTGCTGCTTTTCTTGCGCTTTCTTTTTCGCTTTCTTAGCGCTTTTTATTGCTTCGATAACCAGTCTTTATCCTTCTGGTCTTCTTCGAAATCTTTTTCAGAGAAGAGGTTGGTCTGACCGGTCAGTTCGTCAATCACCTGTTGCTCGCTTTTGCCAGCATCTGGATCAAGGTTTTCACCTTCATTCTCTGAGTCAGAACCATCCGGTTCCTCATCATTATCCTCAGAAGGTGGTTCTGGGAATCGGGTTGGTTCCAGTTCCTCGATACTTTCAATCTTCCATGTCGTGAGGCGCTTACCCTTTGCCTTGAAACTCTTCTGCGCAATGAACTGCTCGGCATCGATTTCTTCGGCAGGACGGATGGCATCCACACCGCCATAAGTAACCTTGATGCGTGGATAAACCGTATCGGTAAGCAAGATGAGCTTGCAGTTAGGGTTCTCTCCCATGAAATTCTGATGGCGCTTGGTGGCATCCATCGTGAATCGCTTGATGTATGGATATCCCTGATTGTCGGCATCGTAAAGGATAGCCGTCCAGATCTTGTGCTCATCCCATTTCTCTAAGCGGATGATGTTGTCCTCGTAGTGGTTGTTGACATCGAAATTGGTGATGTAGAATTCACCGTTGTCGAGTACTACCAAGATAGAATCATCATCATTGAATTCGCCCAGAAAGCGGCCGTTCTCATCGTAGTTGATGCGGTTTACGTCTGGGTCGAACCAAACCTTTCTGCCTCCTAACGTGCTGTGGCCGTGACTCTTCAGACCGATGCGGCGAATGGTGCGCTTGGTAAGGAGATTACCTTTGGCAGCACGTCCCTTGATCAGAATGTCTGAGAAATCCTTCTCCAGGAAGATGCTCTGGCGCTTCTTCGTTAGGTCGGGCTCCATCGTACACTTGATGATTTCTGCCTCTCCATTCGGGTTGGCGGTGAAGTAGATGACGCGGCTGCCAGGTGTACCCTGGGTGATGTCATACAACTTGTCGCGGGTCATGGCGGTTACGTTGAATCGCTTGATGAAGTAATCGCCTTGTTTGCCGTCGCGGTAAACACAGTTGTAGATGGTGCGCTTGTCGTTCTTCTTGAATACCTGTACATGGAGGATATTCTTGCCAACAAATATCTTGTCTGCTACCTTGGTGACTTTAAACTTGCCATCCTTATAGAAGATGATGATGTCATCGAGGTCGGAGCAGTTGCATACGAATTCATCCTTCTTCAACCCTGTACCAACGAAACCTTCCTGACGGTTGATATAGAGTTTCTGGTTAGCCTCTACCACCTTAGTCACCTCAATGGTATCAAAGTTTCTGATTTCTGTTTTGCGAGGATGGTTCTTTCCATACTTCCCCTTGAGATATTCAAACCAGTTGATGGTAACATCGGTCATGTGAGCCAGGTCGTTCTCAATCTCAGCAAGTTCAGCCTTAATCTTCATCAGCAGTTCGTCTGCCTTATCCTTATTATATTTAAGGATTCGCTGCATCTTGATTTCCAGGAGTTTGAGGATGTCCTCGCGGGTAATTTCCCGATGGAAGGCATATTCTACCATACCCTTACCGTCTACTTCGGCAGTAAAGAGTTTGTCCTTGAATGGTTCGAGTTTAGAATCGATGAAGGCAACAACCTCATCCTGACTCTTACTCTGCTCAAACTTTCGCTCCTTGTAAATGCGTTCCTCGATGAAAATCCGTTCGAGAGAAGAGAAGAAGAGCTGTTCCTCCAATTCTCCCTTTCTGATCATCAGTTCCTTGCGCAGCAATCCCATAGTGCGGTCTACGCTGTGGCGCAACACATCGCTGATGGTGAGGAAAACAGGCTTGTTGTCTTCGATGACGCAGCAGTTGGGCGAGATGTTGATTTCGCAATCGCTGAATGCGTAGAGTGCGTCCATCGTTTTATCTGATGAGGTACCTGGTGCCAGATGCACAAGAATCTCAACATTTGCCGAAGTAACATCGTCTACCTTGCGTGCCTTAATCTTACCCTTTTCTACCGCTTTGGTGATAGAATCGATGAGGCTGCCTGTAGTCTTGCTGAATGGTATCTCGCTGATAACGAGTGTCTTGTTGTCGAGCTTGTCTATCTTGGCTCTTATCTTCAATGCACCCCCTCGCTGTCCATCATTGTATTTGCTTACATCGATGGCACCGCCTGTAGGGAAGTCGGGATAGAGTTGGAATGGCTCGCCCTTGAGATAGTGGACGGCAGCATCGCAAATCTCATTGAAATTATGTGGCAAAACCTTACTGCTCAATCCCACGGCAATACCCTCGGCACCTTGTGCCAGGAGCAGCGGGAATTTGGCAGGGAGCGTGATAGGCTCCTTGTTTCTGCCATCATAAGAGAGTTGCCAGTCTGTAGTTTTTGGATTGAAAACCACGTCGAGAGCAAACTTAGAGAGGCGTGCCTCGATATATCGGGGAGCAGCGGCACGGTCGCCCGTAAGAATGTTTCCCCAGTTACCCTGCGTATCGATGAGCAGGTCTTTCTGTCCCATCTGTACCAAAGCATCTCCGATAGACGCATCACCGTGAGGGTGAAACTGCATGGTATGTCCCACGATATTGGCAACCTTGTTGTATCTTCCGTCGTCCATGCGCTTCATAGAGTGGAGGATGCGTCGCTGTACCGGTTTCAAACCATCCTCAATATGAGGAACGGCACGTTCGAGGATCACATACGATGCATAGTCGAGGAACCAGTTCTGATACATTCCGCTGAGGTGATGTACTGCAGAAGCATCGAATCGGTTCACCGGCTTATAATCGGAATGTTTCTCGGTCGAAATCTCCTCGTTGGCATCTTCTGCAGCATCCTGTTCAGATTCTGCAGAAGAATTTTCCAAATTTGGCGATTTTTCCTCTTCAAGACCGTTTTTATCTTTAATTTCGTCGCTCATATATAGCTTTTAATACTTATTTTATTAATTTATGGCAAAAATACAACAATTTTTCGAGAAAAAAGAGTATCTTTGCCGAAAATTTGAAAAAAATAAGATTTAATCATGGCACAGGAAGATGTTTTTAAGAAAATTGTAAGCCATTGCAAGGAATATGGCTTCGTGTTCCCAAGTAGTGAAATTTATGATGGCTTGGCTGCCGTTTATGACTATGGTCAGAATGGTGTTGAGCTCAAAAACAATATCAAGCAGTACTGGTGGCAGAGTATGGTGTTGTTGCACGAGAACATTGTTGGTCTCGATGCAGCTATCTTCATGCACCCTACAGTATGGAAGGCATCTGGACACGTTGATGCTTTCAATGACCCATTGATTGATAACCGCGATTCAAAGAAGCGTTATCGTGCCGATGTGCTCATCGAGGATCACATGGCTAAGTATGAGGAGAAGATTGCCAAGGAGATTGCCAAGGCTAAGAAGCGTTTCGGCGATAGCTTTGATGAGGCTCAGTTCCGTGCAACTAATCCTCGCGTTCTGGAGAACCAGAAGAAGTTTGATGATCTCCATGCCCGCTATACAGAGGCTATGCAGGGTCCTAACCTGGAGCTGCTGAAGCAGATTATCGAGGATGAGGGTATCGTCTGCCCTATTAGCGGTACCAAGAACTGGACTGATGTCCGTCAGTTCAACCTGATGTTCTCTACCCAGATGGGTGCTGCCAGCGATGCTACAAGCAAGGTATATCTCCGTCCTGAGACAGCTCAGGGTATCTTCGTAGATTATCTGAGTGTTCAGAAGACCGGCCGTATGAAGTTGCCATTCGGTATCTGCCAGATTGGTAAGGCTTTCCGTAACGAGGTTGTAGCCCGTCAGTTCGTATTCCGTATGCGTGAGTTCGAGCAGATGGAGATGCAGTTCTTCTGCCAGCCTGGTACTGAGATGAAGTGGTTTGAGTATTGGAAGAAGGTTCGTCTGGCTTGGCACGAGGCTCTCGGTATGGGTAATGAGAACTACCGTTACCACGATCACGAGAAACTGGCTCACTATGCCAATGCTGCTACCGACATCGAGTTCAAGATGCCATTCGGCTTCAAGGAGGTAGAGGGTATCCATAGCCGTACCAATTTCGACCTTTCTCAGCACGAGAAGTACAGCGGCCGTTCTATCAAGTACTTCGATCCAGAGAAGAACGAGAGCTATGTACCTTACGATGTAGAGACATCTATCGGTGTAGACCGTATGTTCCTCAGCGTAATGTGCCACTCTTACTGCGAGGAGAAGCTGGAGAATGGTGAGACACGTGTTGTTTTGCGTTTGCCAGAGGCTTTGGCACCTGTTAAGTGTGCTGTGTTCCCATTGGATAAGAAATATGGTTTGCCAGAGTTGGCTCACGAAATCGTTGACGAGCTGAAGTTCCACTTCAATACTCACTATGGCGATCCTAAGGATTCTATCGGTAAGCGTTATCGCCGTCAGGATGCTATCGGTACTCCATTCTGTATCACCGTAGACCACGAGACTCCAAACGATCATAAGGTAACTCTGCGTTATCGTGATACCATGGAGCAGGAGCGCGTAGCTATCTCAGATCTTCGCAGCATCATCGAGGAGCGCGTAAGCATCACTAGCGTATTGAAGAAGCTTGGCAAGGAAATCAAGAACTTCTAATTAATCAAATACATTTAGATGAATCTTAAGAGTTTGAAATATTTCTTCTTCCTCATGATGGCAGTGATCACACTGTCATCATGTAGCGAAGATGATGATAATGTCTCGGAATATGCCAACTGGCAGGAGCGTAACGAGCAGGCTTTTGCCGATACATTGGCTTATGCCAGAAAGATGGGCGAAGCTAACGGCTGGTACGTTTATAAGAACTGGACGTTCGAAAACCAGACTCCGACTCTGAACAAGGATCAGAATGGTAATTTAGTGACCTTTACTTATAAGGATTGCGATAATATCATCGTTCATGTTCTGAAGAAGGGAGAGGGTACAACTTCTCCAATCCTTACCGATTCGGTACAGGTGAGCTATCGTGGTCGTTTCATTCCTACTAAGAATTATGCGGAAGGTTACGTCTTCGACCAGAGTTTTACGGGTACTTTTGATGCAGCTACAGCTAATCCTATCCGTAGTGTGGCCGGTGGATTTATCGATGGCTTTACCACAGCATTGCTCAAGATGCATCCGGGCGACCATTGGCAGGTGTTCATTCCATACCAGCTGGCTTATGGCGAGAGCGGTAATTCTTCAATCCAAGGCTATTCAATGCTCCGTTTTGAGATGGTGCTCAAGAGTTATAAGAGAGCTTCTGGCAAGAAGTGGATTACTGAATAATAAGAATAAAGATTTAGAGAAAAGTATGTGCATATGTTTGAAATGATATATGCACATATTTTTTTGTATAAGCGATATACGAGAAATTAATTTATGCTTTATAGCAAGAAGACAGATTATTTGATGGAGTCGATTCGCCTGGGTAGGGAGATGGATCGGCGCGAGAAACTCAATCTTATTGTAGGGTTGAGTATACCTTCTATGTTGGCTCAGATTTCTACGGTGATGATGTTCTTCATCGATGCTTCTATGGTGGGGCATCTGGGAGCAGAGGCTTCTGCCAGTATCGGATTGATTGAGTCAACTACCTGGCTTATAGGTAGCTTGCTCAGTGCAGCGGCTACTGGCTTTTCAGTACAGGTGGCTCATTTTATCGGGGCTAATGATTTTGCAAATGCCCGTCAGGTGTTTCGTCATGCGCTGATTTGCGGTGTGGCGTTCAGCATTTTTGTTTCTCTTCTCTGTGTCGGCATTCATGGTTATCTGCCTTATTGGCTGGGTGGAGGTGCTGATATTGCCACCAATTCCTCTCGCTATTTTCTGATATACGGTCTGGTACTTCCATTCGTTTTCCTTTATCATATATCCGAGATGATGCTGAAATCTGCGGGCAATATGCATACACCTAGTGTGATGGCTGTATTGATCTGTATCTGCGATGTGATATTCAATTACCTGTTTATCTATATCCTGAAGTTGGGTGTTGTGGGGGCTGCCTTAGGAACGGCGATGGCTTATGTCTGCATCTCTCTGCCTAATCTTTATCTTGCAGGTTTCAAGAATAAGATACTGAATCTCCGTCAGGACCATGTCCGTTTCCGTTGGGTCAGGTCGTATGTTCATAATGCCTGTAAAATAAGCATTCCGATAGCCATACAGAACATATTGATGAGCGGGGCGCAGATAGTGAGTACCATGATTGTGGCACCTCTTGGCAATATAGCCATTGCTTCCCATTCTTTTGCTATTACGGCAGAGAGTCTTTGCTATATGCCGGGTTATGGAATTGGTGATGCGGCTACCACTCTGGTGGGACAGACGCATGGAGCTGGGCGAGTAGGTTTGTGCAAGAATTTTGCTTATATGACAGTAGGACTTGGAATGGCTGTGATGGCTGTGATGGGAGCGGTGATGTATGTCTTTGCTCCTGAGATGATTGGCGTTCTTTCTCCGGTAGAAAGCATCCGTGAGATGGGAACCATCTGTTTGCGCATCGAGGCTTTTGCAGAACCATTCTTTGCAGCCAGCATCGTGACCTACTGTGTTTGTGTAGGAGCGGGCGATACCAGGAAACCGGCGATGATCAATCTCGGTACCATGTGGCTGGTGCGCCTCACTCTGGCTTATGCGCTTTCCAAGAGCTATGGCTTGGAGGGAGTATGGATAGCGATGGCTACCGAACTCACATTCAGGGGAATCCTCTTCCTTATCCGCCTCTTCAGAGGTTCATGGATGAAGAGTTTTCATGTAGGTTAGGATTGGTTTTCTGCCTCCAATGTTAGTTTTAGGTTAAGATTTGCATACATCGGGAAGATATTCTCTAAAATGCTTGCAAATCTTTTTTATTTTTCTTAATTTTGCATCGCAGACAGTAACCATGTCACAGGTTTTGTCGTTATATATAGGCGAACTTGTAAAGTAGCATGATATATATAATAAGGTATATAGAAAGAATGATATAGAAAACAATAAATATATAAATAATTAAAATCAGATGAAACTAAGAAAGATTTTTGCAGCAGTTGTGCTGTTCCTTTCTGCAGGTACAGCGATGGCACAGCAGATGCCAGCTATTCCGGTAGACAAGAATGTGAAGATAGGTCGTCTTGATAATGGATTGACTTACTACATTCGTCACAACAGTTATCCTGAGCATGTAGCCAGTTTCTACATCGCACAGAAAGTGGGTTCTATCAATGAGGATGATGACCAGCGCGGTTTGGCTCACCTCCTCGAGCACCTCGCCTTCAACGGTACCGATCACTTCAAAGGTAATTCCCTCCAGGATTACCTGCAGAGCATCGGCGTGGAGTATGGTAGAAATCTCAATGCCTATACCAGCGTAGAGAAAACCGTATATTACTTCACCGATGTACCTACTACCCGCCCTACAGCCGTAGATTCATGCATGCTCATCCTCAAGGATTGGAGCAACGGTATCTCTCTTACCAAGGAAGCCATCAATGACGAGCGCGATGTGGTACACAATGAGTACCGTATGCGTATCGTAGGTCAGCAGCGCATGATAGAGCGTTCACTTCCTAAACTCTATCAGGGCGAAAAGTATGGCTACCGTTTCCCTATCGGTTTGATGAGCGTTATCGATGGTTGTAAGCCAGAAACTCTCCGTGCTTACTACCGCAAATGGTATCGCCCAGACAATCAGGCTATTATCATCGTGGGTGATGTAGATGTAAATCATATCGAAGCTAAGATTAAGGAACTCTTCTCAGGTATCAAGGTACCTAAGAATGCCGCTAAGATAGAGAAGGTAGAAGTATCTGATAATGATTCAGCCATCTATGTTATCGACAAGGATAAGGAGCAGCAGGTTGATCTCTTCCAGGTTTATATGAAGCACAATGCTGTGCCAGATTCTCTGAAGGGCAATATGAGCTATCTCCTGAAGGGATACATGGATAACGTGATTTCTTCTATGATTGCTGCCCGTTATGCAGAGAAGGCATTGGAGCCAGACTGTCCATATCTCCAGGCAAATGCCAGTGATGGTTCATACCTGATTTCAAGCACTAAGGATGCTTTCACCCTTACCGGTGTGGCTAAGCCAGGAAAGATTAAGGAGGCTTATGCTGCTGTTCTCCGCGAGGCACAGCGTATGCATGAGTTCGGTTTCACAGCTACTGAGTATCAGCGTGCCAAGGATGAATTCATGAGCCAGGTTGACAAGGCGCTTGCCAACAAGGATAAGATGAAAAACGAGCAGTTTACCACCCAGTATGTGGATAACTTCACTTCTAACGAGCCTATTCCGTCAGTAGAAGAGGAGAGCCAGATCTGGAAGATGGTAGTTCCAAACTTGCCTCTTGAGGTGATCAACAGCTATGCTAAGCAGTTGGTTTGCCAGAGCGATACTAACCTTGTATCATTGGTAATGATGCGCGAGCAGGCTGGTGCCGTTTATCCTACCGAGCAGGAACTCTCTGCCATCGTAAAGCAGGTACGTGCTGAGAAGCTCGAGGCTTATGTGGATAATGTTAAGCAGGAACCTCTCATCGCTCAGGCTCCTAAGGCTGGTAAGATTAAGAAGACTGTTGAGAACAAGAAGTTGGGCTTCAAGGAGTTGACTCTTTCTAATGGCGCTAAGGTGGTATTGAAGAAGACCGATTTCAAGGACAATGAGATTGCTTTCGCAGCTTCAGCCAATGTGGGTTATTCTACTTTCGGCAAGGAAGACTTCCTGAATGCTGCATTTGCAGCAGATGTGCTCGATGCTAGTGGTCTTGGCGATTTCTCAAGTAATGAGCTTGATAAGGCTTTGGCAGGTAAGCAGGCTGGTGTTTCGTTCACCTTGAGTCCTTTCAATCATGGTTTGAAGGGTAATTCTACTCCTAAGGATATCGAAACCCTGATGCAGCTCATCTATCTCAAGATGACCGCAGTAAGCAAGGACCAGAAGAGCTTCGACAATATGAAGAGTATGATGGCTACTGTTCTTGCCAACAAGAGCAACAACCCAAGCCTCGTATATCAGGATTCTGTTCAGAGCACCCTCTATTTGGGTAGCAAACTTGCCCGTGTGCCAGAGGCAAGCGATATAAAGGATATCAACTACGACCGTATCCTGGAGATTGGTAAGCAGTTCTACGGCAATGCCAAGGACTTCACCTTCTATTTCGTAGGTAACTATGATGAGAAGACTATCCTCCCACTCATCGAGCAGTATATCGCTAGTCTGCCAAACAAGGGCTTCAAGCTGAAGAACAAGCAGATTCCTTATGCTAATGGTAAGGTAAGCAATATCTTTACCAAGGCAATGGAGAATCCACAGAACCAGGCAACAGAGATCTGGTATACCAAGGCTCCATTCACCTTGCAGTATATGGTTCTTGCTGATGTTTCAGCCCGCCTTTTGGAGATGAAGTATTTGCGTACTATCCGTGAGGAACTCAGCGCTGCTTATCATGCAGGAGCAAACTATGGTTTGCTTCGCGATTATGATAACAAGGCTGCCATCTCTATTTCTGCCGTGGCTCAGTTGAACCCAGAGAAGTCGGATATCGCTATTCCTTACTTTTTCAAGGGTATGGAAGAGACCGTGGCCCAGCCAAATGCAGAAGACCTTCAGAAGGTGAAGGAGATCCTCCTGAAGCAGGCTGCTGTTAGCGAAAAAACCAATGGTTATTGGCTTGGTGCGTTGAGCACATACGAGCGTATGGGTGTTGATACTCATAGCGATTACAAGGAGATGGTGAAGAATCTGAAGGCATCTGAGATTTCAGACTTCCTGAAGAATGTCATCTTGAAGAGTGGTAATCACTTCGAGATCATTATGAAGGCAGTGAAGAACGAGAAGTAAATCTCGGACTTGATATAATAAACTTGAATAATAAACGAAAAAATCCCGTTGTACAAGCCAGATGGCTGACAACGGGATTTTTACGTTTTTTTTCTTTTCCCAAAATTTTTGAAACTCATCATTTAAGAGTCGTTTCGAAAAATCTCTCTTTAAAAAGAAAGGATGCGTCTTTATATTATATAAGAGCATCATCTTTCCTCCTTTACGTCATGTTTCTGAAGAGTATTAACCTCTTCTCTTTGCCTTGGAGGCAAGAGCCTCGCGGCGATCCTGAAGAATCTGTTGGCATCTATCGATAGCCTGATTCTGATTTTCTGAATTTACCTTAATTAAATCATTCATAACCTATTGATATTTGTTAACCGCTTGCAAAGATAGGGGTTTCTACCTATTTCTAGGTATAAAATGCATGAAAATACGTGTTTTATTCGTTATTTTTTGATGTATGTCAAAAAAAAGTGCAAACGATTGAACAGTTTCCCCTCCTTTAGACCGATAATTATCATTTCCTGAACGATTTTTTCATAGTCTTTTAAACGAATTGTCATAGTATTCGTCTATAATAGCGTAGAAAGAGCAGAAATGCTGAGTTTTTAGGGAGATTCATACCGCGAAATAGGGATTTTTCTTATCGTATTTCCGTTTTTTTTGCGAACTTTGCACCCGAAAGAACAATAGGAAGTATTGGGTATATATAAATAAGAGTGATAAAAATAAATATATAGAAAGCAATGAAAAAGGTATTTCTTTTGGCTGCCCTCGTGCTCGCATGCACAGCTGGCAGCAACGCAAGCGCTATGAACGAGGCAGCGCTCAATGCCTCAATGTCTGAGATGATGCCGGTTAAGAAAACGACTAAGAAGACAACAAAGAAAACTTCGAAGAAAACTTCGACCAAGAAGACTTCTACAAAGAAAACAACTTCTGCTGCATCTAACACAACAGCTGCGACAACAACAACTGCAACAACAACTGCAGCAACAACCAGCAATACCGCTACATCTACCAGTACAACCAGCAATGCAGGCTCTTCCGTTGCAGGTATCTTGGGTGCCGTACTGGGCGGAAACTCTAACAGCAGCAGCTCTGCAGGTAGCAGCATTATCAATGGCATTCTGAATAATGTAATCGGTTCAGGTACCTTCAGCAAGCAGGATCTCTGTGCCCATACCTGGAAGTACAGTAAGCCGGGATGCGCCTTTACCTCTGAGAATCTCCTGGCAAAGGCTGGCGGTGAGATTGCTGCCAACAAGGTAGAGGAGAAGTTGGGTGAGTATTACAGCAAGTTTGGTTTCAGCAGTTCAAATACTTATTTCACCTTCAAAACTGATGGAACTTTCGCTGCCAAGATAGATGGCAAGTCATGGCAGGGCAATTATACTTTTGATGAGAAGACTCATGCCATTCAGATGAAGGGCTTGCTCTTGAGTATGTCGGGCTATGCTACGAAGACTACCAACGGCATCAGCCTGCTCTTCGACCAGACAAAGTTGCTCAACCTCATCAAGACCATGGGTGCCCTCAAGGGCAGTTCTACGCTCAGCGCTATCGGTACTATCGCCAATAATTACGATGGTATGCGTGTAGGTTTCGAGATGACTAAGTAATTTAAGTTTCGTAAGTTCAGGAGTTAAAGAAGTTAAAGGAGTTATCGCTCCCTACGGTCGCTG
>ERZ780212.1387-NODE-1387-length-19388-cov-3.433663_pt1 | contig 19388 bp, 17 predicted proteins | sample MGYA00511364_ERZ780212 | MGnify/ENA primary metagenome ERZ780212 (study PRJEB29588, sample SAMEA2147991) | human gut metagenome | biome: human gut; feature: human-associated habitat; material: faeces | place: Denmark | collected 2008/2010 ...
GGCGAGTCCCACCAGGAACAGCATCATGCTACCCACCAGCAGTGCCAAAAACTCATAAGGCACCTCCCCGTGCAGCGACCCGCTGTTCAGCCCCATCAGGTGATGCACCAGCACCAGACCACCCATGGTAATCAGCATCACGGGGAAGAACGACAGTCCGCCCAGCCTTGGTATCGGAGCATGATGCACCTTTCTCTTGTCCGGAATGTCAAACAATCTCTTCTTATGAGAGATGAGCAGAATGTTAGGCAACACGATATTGGCGATGATCATCGCCACGATAAAGGCACCCAGCAAATAAAAATGAATTGGCTGAATCATATATCTATACTTATAATTAACGTTGAAAGAGTAATTACTTATTATCTTCTCAATAATTTCTTATAAATCAAAGTTCTTAGAGAATTTGGAATGATACGTGCGATAAATCTGATACACACATTCTTTACGAAGCGTGGGAAAGAGATAAATCCCATTTTCAGAATACGATACTGCGTGATAGCCTCGTCACAGGCATATTTCCATCCACCTCTTCTCTTGAATGTTTCCGGATCATACCTGAACCAGAGAAGACTTTCCTGCATATTATAGACCTTACATCCAGCCATCAGCATCTTAATCCAGAGGAAGTAATCCTCAGGGAAATATTGAGTTTGATAACCATCCACCTTGAGCACCTCAGATTTCCGGTACATCACAGTAGGATGATTCACCGGACAACGCTTCTTAGCATATTCCATCACCTCCTTAGGATGTTCTGGTACCTTTCTCACACTCTCTACATGATAAATATCAGTGATGAATTCATCTATCCAAGAGCCTATCATACCGATTTCTGGATGAGCCTGCATAAAAGCAAACTGCTTCTCCATACGATGCGGTTTGGCAATATCATCGGTATCCATACGTGCCACAAGCTCATGCTTGCAATAGGTAAGACCATCATTCAGTGCGAATCCAAGTCCTCTGTTCTTTTCGAATCTTACTACATGGAGCTGAGGATACCGTACCTCATACTCCTTCACTACACTCTCCAAAGCATCTCCTAGTCTGCCATCTTCTACCAGCACCACATCATCCGATACAAGAGTCTGATTAAAGATGGAATCTAACGATACTCTCAAATGCTCCGGCTTCTCCTTATAATATAAGGAGAGTAAAACTGAATATTGTGTATCCATTATTATCTAATCTACATCTGATAAATTTCTATATATTTTTTATAGAATTTATCAGGAGCATATACCTCATTAAATTTTTCTTTTATGTTGAGAGAGAAACGCTGCTTACCCTCCATAATTTTGCCAATAGCTTTAACTACATCTTTTTCCAAAACACTAGACAGTATCACAATTTCACTTTCATCAAACAACTCATGATACACAGGCAAATCTGATGTAATAGCAGGCGTTCCATAGGATGCAGACTCTAAAAGCGAAAGTGGAAATCCCTCGCTTGTACTAGTAAGAGTAAAAGCATCGATATACTTAGCATAGCGATAACCTTTTGGCTTTTTTCCTACAAAGAGAACTCTATCCTGTACCCCTAAATCTCTAGCTAATTGCATTAATTTTGTTTTTTCTTCTCCATCACCCACAATCAGAAACTTCACATTCCCTATGTTAGGTAAAGCCTTGATAATTACTTCTACCCTTTTCAGCGGAATTAATACACAACAAGTGCCTAATAGAAAAGAATTACCTTTAAATTCCACAACTTGCCTTCTTTCATCTTCGGTTAAATCACAATGATGATTACAGCAAGTAGTATTATATGCCACTTCAAAGTGTTTGAAAGGCAAGAATCTTCTATAATAACTTCTTGCATCGTAACTCAAAGTTACAATGGTATTAAATCTTAAACACGTTACCAGATGAAGCCAGGAATAGAGGAAGCCCTTAATCTTACCGAAATCATAGCGAAAGTCATTGAAAACATAATTATGAAGGGTTGTTACAAACTTCACCCGGCTCCATAAAGGCTTATGTAAAGTAACATATAGCTGAGGGCGAAAGCCATGAGCGTGCACCACATTAAATCGAGAGAAATCTATCTTCTGCTTCATAGATATTCTTTCTGTTTCACAAGGAAATTCCAATTCTTCTGCTCCATCAAAATACATTACTTTACAATAATGCCCATTGCTGACACACAGAGTTACTAAGTCATGTCCTACAACTACTGGTCCTTTATTCTTCAAAGACGGGAGGATGAATAAGATGTTCATTTTGAAAAGACATTAATTATCTGTTTTTGAATATTGTCATTAAAATCATTATTGGCAATTTTACCTAACAAATTAGGTGCAGCCAGCATTGCTTCAGCCAATCCCTTATAATCACCAACTTCAACCGTATATCCATTTACTCCTTGTTTGATAACAGATGCTATAAATGGAATACTGCGAGTTGCAACACAAGGGATATTTAAAAACATAGCCTCTAACAAAACATTAGGCAACCCCTCTGTTACAGATGACAGAACAAAGCAATTACTTTCTAATTCATATTTAAAAGGATTATCAGTATAATCAACAAAAGAAATATTTCCTTCTAATTTAGAGGAAACAACAGCATCGATAACCTGCTGATAATAACTTTCAGATCTTTTAGATCCAATAATTGTAAGATGCGCCTCAGCTTTTTCTTTTACTACTAAGGCAAAAGCCTTCACTAGAGTAATATAATCCTTTTGAGGATCAATTCTTCCAACAGTGACATAAGAATAATCTACCTTATGCTTCCTATTTATATCAGAAGTTTTTTTATGAATATCAACAAGATCCAAAGGATTATTAATAGCTACGACTTTGGTTGGATTTAAATGATAACGACTGATCATTTCATCACGCATCTCAACAGTCTGAGCGATATTAACTTTAGCACGATCAAACAATAAAGCTATCGTTCTTTCAACCCATTTGCTTTTAGTTCCTGGGGTAAAACATTGTCTCGTAATAACCTTCGTATTTCTTTTAATCATACTCACAATTACCAGCACAGCACTCAAGGCTGTAGCAGAAGAGAAAACTATGTCAGGATTTTCCCTAAAAATTGTATTAGCTATTTTTAAATATCTTGCTATACGACTAGTTCCAGAAATCACCTCATATTCTATCTCTTTAGGCAAGAATTTATAAATATCCTTATTATTAGAATCTAGAATAATATTCTTAACTTGAAATCCTGCACGATGTAATATCCTAGAATAAATCGTACTTACTTTTTCTGCTCCACCACCCCCAGAAGCAATAAACAACAGTATTTTTTTCTTCATTTTTCTGCTATTATTTTTTATTACAATATGTAATCATTAACTAAAGAAAACAAATTATCAAAGTATATGTTTTTAGGAACAAGATGAAGACCTGCACCACTATAAAACCATCGTAAGAAGATCGGAAAAGACCAAGCAAACAATAATACCCAAAAATATTTTTTTTTCATTGGATAAAAAACCTTGAAGAACATATAAACAGACATAATCTGAATAGTTAAAAAATAACGTACACCTATGGTTGGCAACATTCTAATAAAATTGGTAATAGAAAATAATAAAATGTAAAATGGATATAATTTCCCTATTTCACTATTTTCCAAAATCTGTTCTTTATATTTCATCATCATGATTGGAATCAGAAAATAAGCCAGATAACTAATATATGAAAATAACTGTGTAACCCAAAAGAAGCCGGATCTTCCTTTGTTAAGAATTAATTTAGCATACATTTCATCACTTAAGTACGATTGTATCCAATGACTTAAAAAAGAAGGAAGAAATGAATAATTAATACTTGCAAACAATTCATACGAGAAAAAAGAGAATGGAATAGAAACAAAGAATATCAATTCTATTTTTTTTACTGGAAGTGGTACAATTATTGCCATTAGGAACACTAACACCATAGGCAACAAACCAGTATGCAAAACCACTGATAATATAATAGGAATAGCATACCATTTCCAATTACTCTTACTTCTATCAAAGTAATTCAAGAACCCCCACATACTAATCCAAACAGCTGTCGTGTATCTAGGATTTTGAACGGTTACAATATCACGTGGTATCACAAATAAGAGAATTATTAATAACGCATAAATACCACACCTTGGAAATTCTTCTGACTCCGTTAGTTTTCTTACCGAAGCTAACGAAAATATCAAATACGGAATACTTGCTATCGCAAAGTACAAATGAAAATTACTTGAAAATATTCGCGTAAAGGCATTGAGAAATACAGAATACAAATCCCTTTCTTTTCCTTGTAAAGTAATATATCCGACAAACTTCTCTAAAAAATCTGCCATAGAATATTTGTATGCAAGAAATTCATCTCTAATTCCCATGTAATCGTCATATTCTGTTAATCCGGCAGGATCCATATGCCAACAAAAGAGAATACCAAACAAGAAATATATCACAAAGGAGGATTTGCTTGTTGGTCTTAACAAAGAGCCTAGAAAGGCTGCAAATGGACAGATAACAAACAATACCAATTTTATAACTAGTTCTTTGGCATCATTTGGTTCCAATTGATACCATTTCAACGAGTTATCATTTGGTATATATTCCGAAAAATCAGTTTCATTATACATATTTTTCTTCCTTTATTTCTTGATATAATTGTTCCCAATCATCAACGATATTGCTTGGAGTAAACTGCTGAACCTTCTCTATCGCATGATTACTCAGACTTTTATATTTTTCTGAGTTCGTCATCAGCATATTCAGTTTATTGAAGAGTTCAGCAGGTGTGCATGATTCAACAATCAAACCACTTACACCATCATCAAAGATATCTCTAATCGACTCATACGTATCATACACGATAGGTACACATCCATTGGCCATACCTTCTACTATTACCATTGGCCATCCTTCATACCAGGAAGTGACGCATATCATTTTAGCTCTTTGGTAATAATTGATAACATTACTTTGATAACCAACAAAGGATAGAGATCGAAGACCTAGATTCTTGCATCTGTTTTTTAACAGCTGCATATCTTTGCCATCACCCACTATCTCAGCTTTCCAATCTGGATGATATTGTTCTATCATTTTCCAAGCCCTCATAAAGTCAGTAACATTCTTTGTTGATTCAACTAAGCGACATACAATGATAACAAGATTTTCTTTATGATGCACATCTTCAACATTAGTCGAAAATGTATTGGGATTATTTATGTAGCATATCTTTCGTTTATCCAGATGGGGCATAAAACTTAGCAATCTTGTTACGAAGCCACTCGACAACAAACATAATCTATCAGCAAAAAAAGTTGCCTTCTTATATAGTCTTTCATTTAACTGTTTTTGTCTCATTTGTCCCAAGTACGGACAAGCTAAAACTACATTTTTCCATATTTTTCTGCTCAACGTTTTTGCCTGATAACCCTTAAAGACATTTCTTGTAAATTCATATGCTTCAAATGGCTGACTGTGCTTCGTTATAATTTTAACATATCCATCAGGTAATTTAGTCACAATATCTATCTCTAGAGGATCTAAATCTTGAGCTATAACCATATCAATCTTATTTTGCTCTAAGATTTTTGTTGTTTCAGTAACAACGAGTTCGAGTTCCATACTTGCATCAACATAGTATTGAGGAGCAACATAAGGATAGGTATCCTGATTCATACCTAAGCTTTCTAACAATCTGGCATTTCTAGACTTTTCTTCTTGTGTTATAGGTGCTATGAAGATGACTCGATGTCCACGGTTTTGCATTTCTTTTGCCAACACCTTAGTCACAACACCAACTCCACCAGTAAACTCATTAACAGGCCAATTCCACAAAAACGCTATATTCATGATAAACTTTGTTTTAGATAATTCCAAGATTCATTTCTTGCTTGATTCAATTTTTCATCTATCAATTGATAATCAATAGTATCCTCCCATACTCTACTAGCCATCGCCTCCTCTGTTGTTCTAAACAATCGATGCTCTAATCCTAAATAATTCAGCAAATCCATCATTCTAGAATTTCGTCCTTGCTTATTATCATTAATCAATATAAACTGACGATGATAGATAAGACTAAAGGCTAATCCATGAAAAGAGCCAGTTACAACCAAAGAAGCACCCCCAATTGCGCTCATCCATTGAGCTATAGAATTACGCTTCCATATTATAGGCAAAAAAGGAATAAAAGTATAAGGATTTGCATTTAAATACTTCAGATTCAATTTTGTTGCCAATTCCTTGCAAAAAGAGACAGCAGAAGTATCACCTACCGACAAAGGATAAAAAACAAGATTTTTGGTTTCTTGAATAAAACCTGTTATTTCTTTATAGTCCTGATGCAGCAATGTTGGGTCTAAAACTTGCTTAACATTTAGTTTGAACTTTTGGGATAATACATTTGCTCCTGTTATCTCTCTACAACTCAACGCTACGAACTTTTTGAATTGCTTAGAAGCCATTTCTGTATAAGATTGTGAAAAGTTCCATTCGCTTACACCAATACTAGACGCATACGATATTCTCTTCACATTCTCACCTCCAAAGTCTAATAGATAAGCAGCACTTCTATCACCAGTAATATCCTCGTTCCAAACTTGATCGCTACCCACCAAATAAACATCAGACTTAGGAGGATTATTTCTTAATTCAGCCACATTGTGGTAATGACAGGATATATTTTTTATATATTTCTTCCAAAACTTTTCAAAAGTTCTCTGTGCAGGTGTTATCGCATTTAAGAACCTTCCAACAATAGAACGTAAAGAATGATTAGATTCGAATAATCGAAAATCAAGAACCTCTACATCATGTCCAAGCTTACGTAAAGCTTTCACTGTTGCGTATGTTTGCATTTCTGCTCCATAGTTACCACAGTGCCATATAGTCATCAATGATACCTTCATTATCAAAAATTAAAATTAGTTACTTGTTTCGTAAAACCTCCAAAATGGGTTTAGCTAAAGGATATACCCATTTTACAATTTTTCGCTTAAACATAGCTTTGTAATAATTAATACCAACCTCACCATATTTCTTTCTAACATAAGCAAATCCTTTCGTCGCATAATCATATTCAAATTTTGCCCTCTGCTTATGCATTACTGAAGGCACACGCAAATGTAATTGAGAAGTCTGTTCTATTGGTACAGGCAGATATTCTAAGGTGTCTTTAGCTTTATCAAACCAAATTACACCCTTATCAGTATTAACTAAGAACAGTGAGCATCCTTTGTTATCAACACCTAAATCAGCAGCACAAGTTTTTTCTATCCCCCAAAAATCAGCTACCGTGATATCTGATGTTCTTCTATAATTAGTGAAAGGACACTGATAACAAGAATAGCGCAAATTCATAAGGGTGTAAAAATGGTAGTGGTAAACGTGGGTTGATCCATCTACATAGGTAAACGTTTCATCACCATAATGCCAACCACCATGTTTTTTATCCCTAAAATTAACAGCCGCTAATTGCTGGTTATTACTCTCCAAGTAATCTACATAGTCTCGCCAAACATGGGGAGCTGCAACACCATGACAAACAATATCCATCAAGAATAAACGCTCACGCAGCTTACTCTTTCCAAAAAAGGAAGAAACCCCAGATACCTGGCATGGAGTACCCGTAAACATAACCAACTTACCCTCATTCAAATCTTGCTTAATCTGTGGTATGATGCCAGTCATGTCGCTTTGAACATACTTGCTACCTCTGAATTCATCACGTTCTTCAAAGGTTGTAGCCCGCTTATGAACCGGTCGGAAATGATCAGCATAACCCACACCATATACTACTCCACCTTGAGATAGAATATAATCAGACAAGACTACAAAGGCTGCACCTGATTGCGATTTTTCTACTTGCATTAAATTCTGATGCCTTCCTGCATACGACTTAATGGAGTCAAGTTTAAATGGTGTTTCATAATCTTTTTGAAAAGAACACACCTTCACGCATCTTCCACAATCAATACATAAGGAATCATCCACTTCTGGATACAAGAATCCCAATGCATCTGGTTTCATTGTTATAGCTTGCCGTGGACATATACTTGCACAAGCAGTACAACCACAACAATCATCTTTATGTTTTTGAATTCTCATAAATTAATATTCATTATAATCAGTAATTCTGTCCTGACCGTAAACTCTCATTACATTACGTGATAGAACCCGAATTGGCGACCCACCATGAACACAATAAGATTCATATTTAGCACCTCTCGTCAGTACAGAACCCATTCCAAAGATACACCTCTCTGGTGTTGTAACAGAATGCATCACCTTACATTGAGAAGCGAACCAGTTATAATCACCAATTTTAATTGGTCCATAAGCTCGTTTGAACTTTTGTTTTTCCATATCATAAAGAGGATGAAAATTTGAATCCATAAACAAAACATCCCATCCAACACTTACATGAGCACCAAATTCAATATGTTTAAACGAAATGATTTTCACAGATGTAGAAGCTACAAAATCTTCACCAAAAATAATAGTACTATCAGCACCCTGAACTATAAAGGAATTATTATTAATATAGCACCCTCCTTTAAAAATAATTTTGCCCCCATTGTGTGATATGTATACCATTATCTGGGTACATGTGTCCACCATAGCCTCCTAAATGAATCATTCCAGTTTTAATAACAGGCGCATCTATTATAATTTTACCTTTCATAGCATACAGATGCGGCTTGTTTATCCAAATAGGTAATTTGATGGCTTGTTTAAAAGGTAAGTATCTGAAATTAAAATATATACTTGGCAAGAATGCCTATTTCCACTCCCATAATATTTTAATATATGTAGGTATATTTTTTAATGTCATTTCTTTCTATTTAATAAATAATTAATTTTTTGAAATACAAATTGACGTTCTCCCTGATTTAATCCAAAAGAACATGTAATAAGCAATATGATTACTTCTGATACAACTATATTTAAGAGAAATCGAACTAATCCATCTTCCATAGAAAAAGATATTAATAACGCTGGCAAAATACAGACTACAAATATTCCCATACAACGAAAAACAGTATTATTCATAAATTTTACAACAGGGAAATTGGTTGTCTCTTTTAACATGAAAAGACGAAGCATTAAAGCTATAAGCGAAAAGATCCATAAAGTCATTTGAGTAAACTCAGGATTTCCAGTGAAATACAAAACTAGCCACGCCACAGGAAAATTCATAAAGTTAGCCGATCCCACTAAAATCTGATATTTTTTAATCTTACCTGTTGCCAACATCATTTTAATAAGTGGCTGAGAAAAAGAACAAAACAAACCATCCAACAATATAATCTGTATAAATGAAGCGGTATGCTCAGGCACTTCTTTTAACCATAAACCTAAGATATATTCTGTCTCAGAAACAATAGGTATAACCAATGCCATCATTAACAAAAACCCCAAACGACTACTTCGAAAAACTAAAGCATGCGCATCACTCAATTGATTGCCTGCAAAAGATTTAGTAATTTGCGGTTGTACAGCAGTGAAGAAGTTATCAGAAAACTGGCCTACTGCAGCTTGAACCTGAGATGCTAATCCACGGGCTGCATTTACAACAGGACCTAAATAAACATTATATAATAAGTTTATACCTTGACCTAACAGAACACCCGATATACAGCCAATAAAATTCCATCCTGCAAAGCTAAACATTTCCTTAAACAAGTTTTTATCCAATACCCATTTAAAATGGCATTCCTCAAAATTACGTTTACAATATAGCGTATAAAGAATCCTAGTAGCCAATGCTATTAAGCTCATCAATAACGTATAGAAAATCAAATTATCTATAGGCGAAACCCAAATTAAAAAAGCTACTGATAGTTTTGCGCAGCCATCAAATATACCTATATAAGCAAAGGCACTCATTTTTTCATGAGCAATAATAGCAGCATTGTAAGGAGTACTCCAAAGATTAAAAACGAAAGTAAGTAATGTTAATTGTAATACACAATTAGCTGCAAAAATTCTATTGTCAGGTATTGTCATATGTGTATTCAAGAACCATACACCTACAATTTCAACCAATGCGACAACTATTAATGCTATTGTTATTTGGATAATCAATGCTGTACTGAAGACCTTGTTCAACTTCATCTGATCTCCTAGACCAAGTACAAACGTTAGAAAACGGCTAATTGCACCTGATATAGAATTAGAGACCATTGAAAATAAGGCTATAAACCCAGCAACCGCATTATATACTCCATAATCTTCAATACCAAGAGCTTGTAAAACAACTCTTGATGTATAAAGATTTACCAACATAAGAAATAACATTCTTATGTAAAGCATCAATGTATTTTTAGCTATTCTTTTATTCTTATCTAAATTTGAATTCATTTTTACATCCTTTTTCTTAAAGGAAAAGACTATTTATTTTCTAATTACATACAATGCTACCGCTATGGGAACCATACACATTACAGACACCTTATCTATAAAACGGTGAAGTGGGGATAAGAAAATCTTTTTCAGTCTGACACCCTGATAGGCTACGTTTAAATATTTCATAATCAGTGTTTTCTTATTGTAGCGCATCATCAAGTCTTTCTGCTCATTGATGAGATAGATAGATTCCACCAGTCCCGTGTAGTATTTTCTCTTGTTTCCTTTCTGTCGGCACAAAGATACTTGCGTATATACGTATGTTCTCACTACATCAGGAATATAGCGAGTCTTGTATTTGCGAGCCGCCTTCGACCATCGCAAGCATTCGCTGTAATTCTGTATTTCGCTATCGAAGAGTATGTTGTCGGGCACGGCTGCTTCTTTTTGCAGCACGGAAACCTTTCGGCATCCGTCGCACTCCAAGGTGCCATATCCCAATTTGTAGCAAAACTCGTTGTAGTCGGAATCAAAGTAGCTATCAAACTTGGGGCCTACCAATTTTCCGGTTTCATCTTGCACTCTAGCCCTGATCTCCCAAAAAGAGTCATACAGATTATGCCCCCCCGTTTCTAGGATATGCCAGTTTCTGTCGAAGATTTCCAGCATCTGGGGTGAATGGCGGTCATCATCATCAGCCCCTATTTCATATAGACCATGAAACAACGGGGTGGCTGCACGCCATGCCGTATGCTTGCCTCCATTCTCCTTCTTGATATAGAGAATATCGATCTTCTTGTCGGCTATGAAGCCCTTAATCACCTCGTCCGTATTATCAGACGAACCATCATTCACTATTACCCACTCAAAATCCTTGAAGGTTTGATTGAGCAAATCTTCGTATACGTTTTTCAGCATATTCCCGCGATTGAACGTCGCAGTAAACACGGAAAAGCGATAGCTTTCCGTGTTTCTAGAATCAGTAATTTCCATTTCTTCATTCATTATGTCATAAAGATAAAAATCTATTTTTTATTTCCTATCAATACTGGGCAAAACTTATTCAGCACCCAAATGATGGGCATTAACAGCACCAGTACGATAAGACTCTGACTAAAACCCTCATGCAGGAAATGAGAAGACACCCACAACAACACACGGTGCAGGCATAATATCGTCATCGTATTGGAAGACAGCCAAATAATCAGCTTACTTTCTTTCTGGCAAACGATCATTGAAAAACCAAACAAGAGTAGGGATGCCAAAAGGGCAATGAAATAAACCAGCCACAAGCTATATCCAAAGACGAAAGAGTGGATGCCCACTCTACCATTTATTGGGAACAAAATCAAATAGACTAAAATACCCCCCCCAAGAACAAAATACTTACATTTTAACCTCAAGACTTTTTCTAGCACTTGATATTTCCTCATCAGATATCCCCAATAGACGAAAGGCAAGGAAACCATGGTTCGTTCTAGCAAATAGAGATAGGTGAAATTTCCAATCTTAATCAGCGAAGCAATAACAACTATTCCCAATATGATTCCTGCCACCACCTTGCCACCAAAATATTTAAACAAGGCATCGAGAGCTATCTTGGAAAGGAAGAGCACGATCAAAAACCAAATCACGCCACAAGCAGGCATTCCTATTTCTGAATCATAATAAATCAAGCCAATAATCGGTTTTATCAGACCCGTTTCAAGGGTTAACTCTCCATTCTTATATAAGGCAACGTCCATTATCACAGAACAAAGAAAGCTAAAAAAGAGTGCTGGTACTAGCAAGCGCAGCGCATTTTTCTTTATAGACTTCCATAAGTTATCATTGGACTTGTACAAATAGCCACTTATCATAAAAAAAGCAGGCATGTGGAATGAACAGATCAATATATCTGCTATCCTGGGTATTTGATTGCTATGGGCTACTATCACGAAATAAATCAGCAATATCTTGCAATAATCTATCCAAATGGATCTTTGTTTCATCTTCTTATTGTTCTATTGTTATTCTTATTGTTCTATTGTTATTCTTATTGTTCTATTGTTATTAAATCTCCCAACTTCTTGCCCCGCTCCTTTGGTCTTATCTGTCAGTTCAGATACTTCTTCTTTCTTTTTTCCTAGTTCAGAGTCCTAGTATACCTCTCAGACACGATCAGTTAGCCTAAATATGGGGGAGGTAAAACGATGAGTTTTCCTAGCTTTTCATCCCATTCCTCCGCGTAAACTTAGCCATACCTGTAGAATCGAAGAACGTGAGTTCACCAAAATATACCTTATCATTTATCTCGTAGAAATCAGTTCTTACATGCGGGATACCTTGGGATATCTTCGCAGCCAACTCTTTCATTTCCTCAAAATGCTTAGGCAACTTCACTTCACCATGATAATTATCACCACCTTGCTTCAAGTCTAAATGCTTTAAGTTCATATCGTAGTAATCGAAACAAACCTTATTAGCACGATCACTGGCAACAAATAACACTTTAGGCTCACCATTAAAACAGAAGATTTTATAATCATTCAATTCTTCTAGTTTACCTTTTGTTATGGTTTCCTTATTCTGTTCCGTATCCACCATAAACTTCTCTGCCAGAATCTTTCTTGGAACATTCTTATAAGGCCACTCACGCCATCTCATAAAGTAATTTTCCTTTAAGCCTTTGCGCAGTTCTGCCTTAACCTTTTCTATGTCCAATTTACTTTTATCACGACAAATGCACATACCTGTACCACTATTATGATTGCACTTCAGTACAAACTGATTAGGCAGTGCATCGAAGTCTATGTCATCAGGATCATCCCATACACCCAGGGTAGGGATGATATGTTCCTCACCTATCAACTTGGCAACATACTCCTTAGCCTTTACCTTATCCACCATCACGGTATATGCAGGGTTATGGTTATAGAGCTTCAGCCACTGCAACTTCTCATTGAAGGTGACTGGATTTTTAAGATTCAGTTTCTTTCCCATATTTAGCCAATACATCATCTCTAGGTATGGCTTATCTGAGACTAGACAAGAGATCTTCTGCAATCCAATTATGCCCAACACACGTGGGTTATGAAAAATCAAATTAAAATTTTTTTTAACCGTTCCCATTAGTATTTATTTTTTTATATACATACCTTTCAAGATAACTTTTCATGATAGGAAACATTAAGGCAACAACATTCATGGGCATCCAACCCTATGACAAAACACCTCCATTCCCTAGTGTCTACTGGGGAAACAGTGTAAATAAATAAAACGGACAATTCTGAATATAAAATAGGTTTTATCTACATCGCAAGGGAAAGTTTATATTATCCCTTGCAATGCTAGGTTGAATGCTTACTTTTTATTTAGTAAAAGCTCTATCTTCTTTTTGACTTTAGCAGGAACACGAAAATCATCCTGTTCCTCTTTGATGTGAAAACCGTGATAGACTTTTCCTCCCTCACACTTGAACTCGATAAACTTATTATTATTCTCGTCATAATAATAAAGAGACTTGCACTCCTCATCTTCACCAATAGCCTTCATCAGCAACTCTCTTGCTTCATCTTTAGAGCAAAGTAACAGAGAGACTTCGTCACCTTTATTTTCAGGATAGGCACCCTTTCCGTTCTCTCCATGCTTTGGATTTAAATGGAAAACACGTTCTGGCTTACGATTATGCGAAAACCATTTCGCCAAGTCCGTTTCTTTCATCTCACAAGTACTGACAATCAAAGTTTTCCCATTAAACTCGATTTCCCGCTTATCTGATTTATGAGAAAAAGCATTACAATCCATAAGTAAAAAGCTACTGTCTGTATCTTTAACTTGACGCTTTGCCATCTCACATAAAGTATCTCCCTTAATCGCCTCGTGGAAATATCTCACTTCGTCAGATTCTGTTATGTTCTTCTTTTTATGCCAATCACTTCCCCAGTTCACCATAGCCATCCTTAGCAATACCGATATACGAGGATAACAATCCTGCAATGTATCAATTGGAATCATAAAGGCCTTAACATTCTGCGAGTCATAATAACCACAGAAGCTCTCATAACAGAAAAAAGACTTAATTCTATTGATTGCATCAATATACTCATGATACTCCTTATTACCCAAAAGCTCTATCCTTTTCAAGTATCCGGGTTGGTCTTCTGCCTCCACATATACAGGAAGCAACAAGAATATTTCCACATGTTCCATATCAGAATCCTGCTAAAGTTCTCAAATCAATTTCTATCTGGTCAAAGAAGTTCATAGGGGGAGCTGGATGAATATGCCCGTCTTCCTCTACATGCAGCTGATGAGCTTTAGCCACATGCTTATGCTCATCACGGTCGAAGAAATAAAGAGATAATTCTTCTTTATTTATCAAGTCTTGATTCACGGCAACCAAACTTCCATTAACAATATGATCACTATGAGTCTCTATCACCACTTGAATACCCGCATGCACAGCCTTGGCTATAAGTTTCATCAATACAGCTTGTCCTTTGGGATGAATGTGAGCTTCAGGATTTTCAATCAATATCAAGGCATCTTTCTTTGCACTCAACACTGCCACCAAAATAGGTAAAACATAGGTAATTCCAAAGCCTGTATTCATTGCACTCATTGACTCTGTTATCAAGTTGTCCTGCCTATCAAACTTATAGTTCAACTTAAAATCTTCACCTTCTTGCTTTACATCTATTTTGATAAATGGAGAAATCTCCCTCAACCATCGTCCAACTTGCTCACCCAATCTTAAGTCTGGAGTGATGTCAGATTCGTCAAGAATAGCTAACTCTTTGGTTTGAATGGGTTGATTTTTATATTGCTCCAAGAAATGAATGGTATATTCACATTGCCCCATCATCTTGGATATTTGCTTTTTGGAAACAACCAAGGATGTATCTCGATTATAGCTTTTCTTCGGTCCAAAACGGAAAGCGCTGATATACTGAAAGTTCTCATTAAACAAAGAATAGCCTGCCAATTTTTCTCTGCAGGAAACATTCTTTTCACTTGCAGGGAGAAGCGTATCCATAATGTCATCTGGGTATAAAAAGCTATAACTCAAAGGTGCTTGATTAGAAAAATCCATATCAATTTTTAAATCATGCTTATCAGAACTTTGGCAAGCCAACTCACCCGAAATACCCAAATCGCAAAAATCTCCTCGAAGATTCAATCCATTTTCCAAATCATTTGAGAAATAGGACTGTCGCAACAAGAGCAATGCTTGTATGATGGAAGACTTACCCATACCATTCATGCCTGTGAGAACAGTTAGACCTCCCATATTTATTTCTGTATCATCATGCAATTTAAAATTGCTCAAGGAAATTTTCTTTATCATTGTTTATTAATTATATCAAACAACATTTCTTTCACTGTGCTAAAACGAGCCACCACACTGTATTTCTTACCTGTGCCTGTCGTAACAGCTTTCATAAACTTATCTTCATGACAAAGTTTTATAAACTCTGCTTTGACTTGAGAAGCTGACTTCACTAACTCATTTCGTTCATCATCAGTCAACCATGCTATATTCACACTCAACGAGTCGAAAACAGATTTGGAAATTGGCTTTCTACGATCATGTATATCCAAACGCTTACGGAAAGCATCTTCTTGGAAAATTTGATAGCAACATTTCATTGACTTGTCAAAAGCCATATAAATTTTGTTTCTCTCATCTGCCGTCATTTGGTTTAGCCTACCCATCTGAGTATTCATGAAATTATCAAGCTCGCCAGAATAGCATTTATATCCTATATAGAATGCCACAAAGCGATTGGCAAAATCACGATCTTCCATACGCAGACTTTGGATGCTATAATTGGTTGCCTTCCTGAAATATTCGTTTTCCGCCAACTTCTTGATAAACAATGCGGCTGGTCCTTGATTCAAGGCATGTCTCATTTCTTGGGGTTTAAGCGGTTCACCTGCTGTATTTACCCTTTGGAATATAATAAATTTGACTTCATTAGGTGTTGTCTTTCGAAGTGTATTCATCGTAATTTTAAGGGCATTGATCCTTCGTATCTCAGGACGTCCCAAGTCATCATACCCCTTTCCCTCAAAAGTATGCAAGAACTGAAGGTTTTCCAACTTTAATGTCTTAAATATCACAAAGTCCTTGATAGCACACAATCTTTGCAAACCATCTATAACAGAAAGTTTCTGACTATATCTATCCTCGCTAAAATAAAAAGAAGGAAGGGGAAGCCCTAACAACACAGACTCAATCAAACGGCTTTTCTTTGTCGGGCTCCATATATCGCTAGCTCGTTGGAAATCAGGAGTTAAGTCTATTTCATCATTTTTCAACTGATCTATCAACAATCCTAAATTTACGGTAGCGATATCTACATCGATACTATTGGGATCAAAAGGCTTGGTGATAGTTTCTTCTATAGAACCATCACCCAACAAGTTCTCCTGTTCAACTACATCATTGTCAGAAGCAACATCCTTTGCCTCAATCGGCATTGCCTTATCTTGGTATTCCATAACCTTCACATTTTTGTGCAAAAATATGAAAATATCTTGAAAACACCAAATTTTGTCTACGTTTTAACATTTAGAAAGATTCCTTCAATCAAGGATAGAAACATATCCCTTATACCATTCTGCAAACTTTCTCAGCCCGACCCTCAGCGAGGTATCTGGCTTATACCCAAAGTCACGCTCCAATGGTGTAGTGTCAGCATAGGTAACTGGAACATCGCCTGGCTGCATTGGTACCAACTCCTTATGCGCCTCGAAGTCGTAGTCTTCGGGGAGAACACAGGAACGGATTAGCTCCTCTTGCAGGATAGTAACGAAATCTAAAAGATTTTCGGGATGACTGTTGCCAATATTATATACTTTATATGGTGGGATAGGTAAGCCGTCCTCTCCCACTCGCTTCTCCGGAGCATGCTGCATCACTCTTACGATACCCTCTACAATATCATCTATATATGTGAAATCACGCTTGCAATTACCATAATTGAAAATCTTGATGGTTTCACCTTTTACCAGTTTATTGGTAAAACCGAAATATGCCATGTCAGGACGACCAGCAGGACCATATACCGTAAAGAAACGCAAACCAGTGCTTGGGATATTATAAAGCTTAGAGTAAGCATGAGCCATCAGCTCGTTGCTCTTCTTGGTGGCGGCATACAGACTTACAGGGTTATCTACCTTATCATCAGTAGAATAAGGAACCTTCTTGTTACTTCCATAAACAGATGAAGAGGAAGCATAAACCAGATGCTCTACCTCGTGATGGCGGCAAACCTCCAGGATGTTATAGAATCCGATGAGATTGCTCTGGATATAAGCATCTGGATTGGTGATGCTATAGCGCACACCAGCCTGAGCTGCAAGATTCACCACTACAGAAATCTTGTTTTTTGAGAAGATTTCCTCTACAGCTTCCTTGTTGGCAATGGAGTCATGAACGAAGGTCCAATCCTTACCTAAAGCTTCTATCTCCTTCAATCGCTCATACTTGATGTTCACATCATAATAATCCGTAATGCTATCAATACCGATTACCTTGATGTTCTTAGCATCATTAAAAAGGCGCTTTACAAGATTACTGCCGATGAATCCGGCAGCACCTGTCACCAAGATGGTCTTACCATCTAGACTAATATTATAATCTACCATAACTAGTCTCTTCTAAATATATCTCGTGTATATACCTTATCTTGTACATCATCCAAACAAGCATCATAACGGTTGGCAATGATAGCTTGACTCTGTGCCTTAAAGACATCCATATCATTTACTACTTTGCTTCCAAAGAAGGTGCTGCCATCCTCCAGGGTTGGCTCGTAGATGATTACCTCTGCACCCTTTGCCTTGATACGCTTCATGATACCCTGGATGGCAGACTGGCGGAAGTTATCACTGTTACTCTTCATCGTCAGGCGATAAACTCCTATCACACAGTTGTGCTCCTTGCTTGCATCATAACTATTGGCATCGGCATAGCTGTAATAGCCAGCCTTTCTGAGCACGGCATCTGCAATATAGTCTTTTCTTGTACGGTTACTCTCAACAATTGCTTCTATCAGATTCTCCGGAACATCGGCATAGTTTGCCAGGAGCTGCTTGGTATCCTTTGGCAAGCAATAACCACCATAGCCAAAACTTGGATTGTTGTAATGGGTTCCGATACGTGGGTCAAGACCTATGCCATCAATGATTGCCTTGGTATCCAAGCCCTTGACTTCTGCGTATGTATCCAACTCATTGAAGTAGCTCACTCTTAGGGCAAGATAGGTATTGGCGAAGAGCTTGACGGCTTCTGCCTCCTTCATGTCCATAAACAAACAAGGGATGCCCTTTTTTTCTAATGCTGAATGTTGAGTGTTAAGTGTTGAATTGCCTACGGACTGTGATGCGATAGCGCCTTCAACAAGAAGTTGAGAGAAGGTCTTGGCTGCTTCTTTCAACTTTTCTACATCAGTAACCTTCAAGATTGCCTCGTTCTCATCTCTAAACTCAGGGCGTTCGATAATCTTTGGATAGCCTACGATGATGCGGCTTGGATAGAGATTATCATAGAGTGCCTTGCTCTCTCGGAGAAATTCCGGGGAGAAAAGGAGATTGAATTGCTTCACTCCCTTCTGGGCATACTTCTGATATAGGCTTCGAGTGTAACCTACAGGGATGGTACTCTTGATTACCATCACTGCATCGGGATTAACCTCTAACACCAAGTCGATAACTTCTTCTACATGAGTGGTGTCGAAGAAGTTCTTCACTGGGTCGTAGTTTGTTGGTGCTGCAATGACTACGAAGTCTGCATCTTTGTAAGCTGACTTGCCGTTCAAGGTTGCTGTGAGATGCAGAGGTTTCTCTGCCAGATACTTCTCGATATACTCATCCTGTATCGGAGATATATGCTGATTCAGTTTATCTACTTTCTCGGGAATTACATCTACTGCTGTTACCTCATGATGTTGGGATAAAAGCGTAGCAATACTGAGTCCTACGTAACCGGTTCCGGCTACGGCAATTTTTAATTGATTAAAATTACGCATTGTTTTAAGTTCTTGAATAATAAGCATCCTGAGCCTTTTTCGGTGGGTCAGTTTCCG
>ERZ780212.1393-NODE-1393-length-19305-cov-3.237558_pt1 | contig 19305 bp, 9 predicted proteins | sample MGYA00511364_ERZ780212 | MGnify/ENA primary metagenome ERZ780212 (study PRJEB29588, sample SAMEA2147991) | human gut metagenome | biome: human gut; feature: human-associated habitat; material: faeces | place: Denmark | collected 2008/2010 ...
TGTAGAGTCCGGCAAGTGCGTCAGAGCTGCGTGCGTGCAGGAAGTTGTGCGAGCAGGCATGATAAAGATTGCACGCCCCGATGCGTACGGCGCGGCGTATGTCGGCATCGGTGAACAGACTATGCAGGCACTCGAGCGAGCCTGTCACGGGCCGCGTGTCAAGATAAAGTTGCAGTAGGTCGGACCGTTCCCAACCCATCAGTTCGTCCTCACCTGCCACAAATCCGCAGATCTGGCTGCTGCGGCTGTCGCCATCGAGCATCCGGCGGTATGCGCGCAGGTCGTCGAAACCGGCGTGGTCGAGTATCACCACCACGTCGATGTCGCTCTCCGGTGTGGCTTCGCCGCGGCCGTAACTGCCCTGCAGACCTAGGAAGCGGAGCCTGTCGCCGAACAATAGGGTGAGCCGCTCCTGGAAAGAGGCGAGCCATCGGTTGATGTCGAAGGGCTCTTCGGCAATCTGTATGCTTTCGCGCCATTTCCCGGCGGTGAGCCTGAGGAAGTGCTCGGTGCGTATGTCGCCGAGTGGCGAGGGCTTCCCTGTCTCCGTGTGATGAAACACGAATCCGCATTTTTCCATCACTCGTCTCGACCGTGTGTTGCCTTCGTAGTGGCCGCACCACACTGCGCGCAGCCCCAATTCGTCGAAACAGCGTCGCAGTATGCGCCTTACGGCTTCCGGCGTGAGACCCTTTCCCCAATAGGGTACGCCGAGCCAATAGCCTATCTCGGCCTCTCCTTCGCCCATCTGTGCACTGTGCAGGCCGTCGCCATACATTATGCCGATGCTGCCTATGGGCTCGCCTGTCTCTTTGAGCACCATGGCGTAGGTCTCCGGACCCGACAGGACGGTGCGTATTATCTCGCGACTGTTGTCCACAGACGTGTGTGGCGGCCATCCGGCAATAGGACCTACGGCCGGGTTAGAGGCATATTTGTAGAGCGCGGCGGCATCGTCGTCGTGCCATGGACGCAGTATGAGTCTTTGTGTTTCCATAATGTTGTGAGATGAAAATACGGTTTTGTTGTTACAGGTGTAAAATTCCGGTATGATGATTACGCCTTTTTCTTCTTTTTCTTTTTAGGATAAGGCAGAGCCTTCTCCAGCGTGGCCACCACTCTCAGCAGTTGCTCCCGGTGCTCCACATCCAGTATGTAGTGCTCCTTCGCGCCGTTGTATGGCGTGCCACATTCTGCCTCTGCCATCATGTCTGCTATCTCGGGGATTTTCTTTATGTACGCTATGTCATCGCACACCAGCACTGCCGGCTTCTCATTGACATAAATCATATATTCGCCGAACATCTTGCGGTGGCGCACATTGCCCAGCTCTGAGAGTTGTGAACATACGAACTCTACAAATTCTATTGTACTCGCCATAGTGTGAATTGCGGTTTGAGGTCAGTTTTTATAAGGGATAGTGAAAGGCGAGTGCAATGACAAAGAGGAGAAACGAAGTTTTTCCGTATTTGTCACTGCCGAACCACATCTTATATTTTACAAAGATATGAAAATGTACTCAAAGCAGCAAGCGGAAGTGAATTTTCGTGGTCTGCGCTGGCGCACAGCGTGGGTAATATGCAGATAAGGCGACAAGAGTGTTGAGTCGGACACGCAGGCAGATGTTTTCATAGTCCTTATGACCATCGCAGAACGTTGTTCCGATAAAGGCCTTTTCGCCTCGGAACTGTATATTTATACGCTCTTGACGGTAAAATATTTTGACAAAAATTTTTCGCAAAATAGAAAAATGCAGCCCGAAAGCTACCCCGTCGTGATGCGTGAAAAAGCCTTTTCCGCACCGGTTCTTTCTTCATCAAAACGTCGCAAAAAAACAGTGGTTTTGCGAAATGGGCTCTTTCGGTTTGCGAAATGCACCATATCAGGACACGAAATGCACCATATCGGGGCCTGAAAGAGCCTATATCGCAACCCGAAATGGGCTCTTTTGCAAACCCGTAAGTTCGTCTTCAGATTGCCATAATGCGTAAACTGCTGTCTGTCAAGCAGATAACAAAACCCTTCAAAACTCGCGTATTTGCGACCGAAGGAGCAGTCGGACGAAAAAACGCGCGTATTTTCGAGTTACGCTGTATATTTATTCATTTCCTCATTCCGTTTTTCGTATATTTATGCAATTCCGTGACTGTCTTTCTTAGTGCTGACAGATAACCGTTGCGCATCGGTTTGGCGCATTGGGGAAGTTGCGGTTTTGCGTGTCCGGAAAACCGGTCGCGGTGGCGTAGCGCGGCGGTGGAAAGAGGCGTTATTATCGTTGCGCGTGGCTGTCGGGAGACGCCGTGTCGAGAGTTGTGCCGGTTAATGCGATGCAGACGGCAGGTCAGTATCATCCCGGATGTCCGGGCCGGTGAGATGAACGGTTGGTTTTATGTAAATGGAATGACGTGTGTATATAAATATAATAATGTATATCATGCCGGTGGTCAGACGGCGGTGAATGGGCTTGTGTATGGTGCCGTCCAGTGTCGAAGATTCAGTCTTGAGTCGCCGGCAAACTGCGTTCATGGTGGTTTGTTCGGAAAACATGAGTCGGAAACGTGATTTAATGTTAACAGGTTGGACGTGTCTCTGATGAACAAGTGTATTGTTAATAAATGCTTTTATGCGCATTTGTAATGAAAATGGGGTAAAATATGGATTTTTTTGATAAATAAATGTTGATTTTGTTTTACATTATAAAACTTTTGTCTTCAGATTAAAATATCTTAATCAAAATGCTTTTTGTTTATGAAAATTTGCTTACCTTTACAACCATAAACCGGTTATCTGCAAAAAGACTAAAGGAAAAACAGAATAATGTGAACTGGCAGCATCAATAATATATCATTATTGCGTGATAAAATCGTAGTTTATTCATGTTATTATGGTATTGATAAGTTAAGAGAGTATCCGGTTTGTCTTTCGGCAATATTTGATGTGCTGTTCATTATTATTTTGTTGTGAGGAGTAATGAGGAGAGAAGGCCAGGCAATCTAATGTGGGTAATGTATGTCGTTTTAAGACATCACATGATGTCATTGTTAAGTATTATGCGAATCGTGGTCGCTTACGTGTGGGTTTGTATGACGCATCACATGACTGGTCGTAATTTTATATTGGCAGATGACACGGATGCTTATTTTATATGAGAGAGATGAATGAAAATATAAATCAACTTAATAAAATCATTTATATGAGAAGATTATTATTGTTAATTTTCGCATTTGTTTCCTTTGTGGGAATAAATGTCGGCAGGGCGCAAAGCGCGTTGCCGTATGAAATCAATTTCGGCGACAGCCAGGATGGCTGGTCGGCTGTGGACAACATACGACGCCGGGCACTACGTGGGAGTATAAGTCGCGTTGGGCTTATATCCAGGGTGTCTATTATGGCAGTGTCATGATGGGTATGGACTACTCTTCGGAATGCAACGACTATTATGTGTCGCCTGCGTTCAATCTTGAGGCAGGAAAGACATACACCGTAGAGGTTAATGCTTGCTGCCAGCAGAATGGCAACGGCTGCAATGCCAGCTTGGAACTTGGTACGTCTGCCACAGACATGGGTACCTTCACAAAGCTTGCGGATGTGGCACAGAACGACAACTCGGAGTATCCGGCTGCACAGAGTGTATCGGTGACCGTGCCTGAAAGCGGAACATATTACTTCGCTTTCCACAATTCATCACCGCAGTTCAACTCAACAGTCTTCCTGTTCGAATTCAAGATTCGTGAGGAGGGTGGCTCTGTAGTTACTCCTGATGATCCGGTGAAAGAGACTCCTTACAGCGTGAATCTGCTTAACGACTACAGCGAATGGACTGCGGTCGATAACAACAAAGACTCACACACATGGACACCTATTACAGGCTTCGGACCGATGCTCGAGATGCCTTTGTCAGGACAGAACGATGACGACTACTTCTCTCCGCAGATAGTATTGAAGGGTGGAGTGACCTATAAGATAACTACCGACGTGGCAGTACAGGACGAACCGAAGGGCTACGATGTCATAATGCTTACTCAGGGTACGGACAAGTCGCAGATGACTCCGATTAAACAGCTGACCCTTGCAAACAGCGGCGAGAACAAGGAAGTGATTTATTTCACTCCTCAGACCGATGGCAATTATTACTTCTCATTCCATAACACATCGGCAAGCGGCGGCAACACGCTGCAGCTCTATTCTTTCGCAATAGAGGAGAACGTGGGCGAGATACCTTTGGAGACCGAGATTTTCTCAACCGACTTCACCGGTGCTGATCCGCTGAACGGCTGGACTGTTGTCGATACAAACGCTGACGGCGTGAAATGGGGAATGGTCGATGGTTACACCGGACCTTCTTATGACGGCAATGCAGCAATGGGTGCCGCAAACGACTGGCTCATCACTCCGGCTCTGAACATGGAGGCCGGCAGCGACTATCTGATAAGATACAACGTATCACAGGCTGGTGCGTTCGACAATGACGTGCTCAACGTGAAGTGGGGAACAGCTCCTACAGCAGAGGGCATGACCAATACACTCGTTACGGAAACAATAGATCTGAACAGCGGCTCGGCTGATAAGGTAATCCGTCTGACTGCTGCCGAAACAACAACGGCATACATCGGATTCAACATCGCTACCGCAACTCCTAACGGTATCGTTTCCTTAAACAAGATATCCGTGACAAAGACCTCAAAGGCAACGCCTAAGAGTGTCGATAATCTCGACGTTACTTCAAGCTTCAGCAAGAAGAGTGTCACTTTGAGCTGGAAGAATCCGGCATACGATACGACAGACGCTCCCATCCTGTCGCCGCTTAACATAGACATATATGAGAATGGTGTGAAGGTGGTTACACTCGAAAACCGCGAGGCAGGAGCTGCTGACACATATACATACAATCCTGAGAAGTTCGGCGGAATGGTGACATACAGAGTGGTTGCTTCTCTCAACGGAATGGAGTCTCTGCCTGCTGAAAAGGAAATAAACCTCGATGATGTTCAGGGCGAGACTGTTGCATTGAAGGAATTCACTACCGTTGCCGATTACAGCGATTGGGTTATCGAGAACAAGGACGGTGGCAACACATGGCAGCCTATCACTTATGATGACGGCGGTATGTCTGTCAGCAGAGGCAGCAAGGATGCACACAACGACTGGGCAATAACTTCGGGAGTTAGTCTGGATCCAAGTAAGAGATACATAATCAAATTCCGTGTCTCTACAAGTACCAATTTCGAGAGCACTCTGAAATTGTGGCTCGGCAACAGCCAGACAGCTGACGGCATGACAAGAGAGCTCCTTTCTTTGGACGACATACGCTACAACGGATATGTAAGCACTTCAACTTCGCAGTTCAGCGTTGATGAGGCTGGTGTTTATTACATCGGATTCCAGGACTGCAAGACAACAGACAATATGAAGATCAAGAGCGTAGGTATTTACTATATCGACACTGAGGATAAGGAAGTGCCTGTAGTTGAGGTTCCATATTCAGAGAACTTCGACAGCAGCACGACAACACCTGAAGGCTGGAAGATAGATCGCAGCAGTGAGCAGTACGGCTTCTCTGTAGCCAACGTACGCGAGAGCTCTTCGATCTTGGGCACGAAGGCATATTCTGGAACTAACGCTCTGTTTGCAGCAGGCGGCGATCCTGAGGCAAGAGAAGAGGTTGTTTACACTCCGAAATTCTCATTGGAGCCGGGTAAGGTTTACACTGTAAGCTTCATGCTGTATATGTTGCAGCAGGGAACAAACAATAAGGTGGCTCTTTACAAGGCAACCGATCAGACACAGTCTGCATTTGTAGGCGATCCGCTGATAGAGACGGAAGAGAACACAAGCTTCAGTTGGGTTAAGAAGAGTGTTGAGGTTACCGTTGATGAGGCTGGTGAATACTGCTTCGCCATAAAGGCAAACACTGACGCACCTGACGGTGGCGAGATAATCATCGATGATTTCAGCATCGATATACCTGCTGTAATTGTTCCGGTTAAACCTGCTGCTGTTACTGACTTCTCGGTTATACCGATCAATTCAGAGAAGAGTGTTGTGTTCAACTGGAGCTGTCCGCTTGTTGACGTTGACGGCAACCCGATACAGAAGGGTTCTGTTATCAAGACTCAGATCTATGATGGCGACGAGCTCATCGTTGAACATTCAGAGACCATGCCTGATCCTGCAACGATTGATTCGAACACCGGTCTGGCTGTTTCTTATGAGTATGAGTACACTGACGAGAGCAAGTACTCAGGACAGAAGATATACAAACTGATACCAAGCATTGAGACTGAGGTTGGTCCTGCTACATCATGCGTACTGTCGATAAGCAGCATTGCTGACGGATATCTGAAGGAACGCGCTTATGTCGCTGACTTCTCTGAAGGCGACAACGAATGGACTGTTGTTGACGGTGACAATGATGGCAACACCTGGACAGGCGCTGACGCTGTCATGACAACCAACGGCAAGGACGAATGGCTCATCTCACCGGAGGTTACACTCGACCCGACAAAGTCTTATTATGTAACTTGTGAGTTCAAGACCGACTTCAATCAGAGTGCCAATATCACGTTCACACGTGGTAACGGTCAGGCTGTTGAAGACCAGACAGTTGTGATAGGCGGATACAACGATGTCATAATGAACGATTATAACGTAATGGAGATCGGCACGGTATTCACTCCTGAATCTGAAGGTAACTTCTTCGGCATACACGTAGAAAGCCCGAACGGCGCTAATGTTCAGGTAAAGAGTCTGAAGGTAATGCGCATGTTCACATCTGCAGAACCAGAAGAATTGCCTTATGCTCAGGACTTCGAGAACCGCATCGACATCAATGAACAGACACTCTTCACCAACAAGTGGGGTTGCAGAACATCATCTTCAGAACTGTTCCGCATCACTAAGATGCCTGAGAATACCATCGCAGCACACTCTGGAGAATATGCAGCAGTGGCTAATGAGTACACACTCAGCGGACGCGACGAGATTCTCTACACTCCGTATTTCTCTCTGAAGGAGGGCGAGACATACGAGATTTCATTCTATCTCTATATGCCGGGCAACGGTGAGAACAAGACAACAGCTAACGTGGTTCTGGCATATACTCAGGATGAGGCAGGCATAGAGCTTCCTGTTCTGCGCCGTATTACTGATCCGGTTACTGAATGGACTAAGTTCACTGTGAAGTATATACCTGACTATGACATGGATTATTGCTTCTACTTCGAGTTCCATGCTGACGCTCCTAATTCAGGAATGATTGCTTTGGACGACTTCAAGATTGAGAAAGCAGTAAGTGACGGAATCAAGGAGAATGTTGAAAGCAGCAGCATGCACTACGATGCTTCTACTTCTACACTGTCTCTCCGCGATGACATCAAGTCTGTATCTATATACAACTTGCAGGGACAGAATGTTCTTAATACACACAATGTGGCAGGCAGCATGTCTTTGGCTGGCTTGAGCAATGGCATATATATTGTGAAAGCAGTTACAACTGACGGCAAGGCTTTGTCAATGAAAGTTGTTAAGGACTAATATGACATTACGGGCACTGCCTGAGAGGGCAGTGCCTTATTTTGCTTATACGAAAGACTAAAAAACAAGATTATGAAGAAAAATATACTTATTGGTTTGGCGTTGCAGGCTTTATGCTTGTTCTGCAATACAAACATCGCCGAGGCTCAGGAATATAACCAGAGAATAGCGATGGAAGGTGTGGAGATGTACGGACTCGTTACTTTCTCGCCGATAAACCAGTTGGACGACATGACTCCGGGTTTGTATAAGTTCGGATATGACGACAACTTCAAGCCGGATGACAACAGTGTATTGTTCAACCGCTATGTAGCAGGAGGTGGTGTCTATCACAACGGCAAGATCTATTGCAACGTTTACAGCGATGAAGCCCATCTTCCGGAGCAGAAACCGGTGTGGACAATTCTCGACGGCAATACTTATGAGGTGCTGTATGAGAAGGAACTGCCGGACAACTGCCAGAGCACCACGACATCGCTTGCATATGATGTCACCAACGACAAGATATATGGAATTGTCGTTGACTACTCAACCTCACATCTGGTAGAGATTGATCCGGAGACAGGCGACATGACGAGAGTGGGCAAGGACTTTGACTACAATCTGCGATTCAAGACTCTTGTATCAGACAACAGAGGCATGTTGTACAGCGTTGTCATCGATACAAAGGATTACGGACAGTATCTTTATAAGATCAGAAAGACCGACGGTATGGCTGTAAAGGTAAAAGCCATAACCGGTAAGAACCTTATCGGTCCGGAAGATTATCTGGCTAATAACGGAACAAAGCAGGCTATGTTCATCAACAGAGCCACAGGCAAGGTATATTGGATTCTCGAAAGCAGCAGCATAGAGCTTGACAGCCAGTACACACCGATTGTTGAGCTCAACCTGACTAATGCTCAAGGTACGATCGTATCATATCTCACAAGACGCTATCAGGTGAGCGGCGCATGGCTGAAAGAACCTAACGACGGTGCACCGGGCATTGTATCAGATTTCGATTTCGTAACTCCTGACGACAGCTCCGTAAGCGGTTACTTCCAGTTCCAGGTTCCGTCGGAGAGCTATCTTGGCAATCCGCTGACCGACGAGAAGCTGAACGTGAAGGTGACAGAAGGCGACAAAGTGCTTGTTGACGCCACTGCGGCTCCTGGAGAAGTATTCAAGAGCGACCTCTTGACACTCTCAAACGACAACCATACAGTGAAAGTGACCGTGTCGAATGAGTATGGCGACGGTCCGACTATCACCCGTACATTCTTTGCCGGCTACGATCTTCCGGCTGCTCCTAAAAACATAAAGCTGACAAACGAAGGCCTTACAACCACACTGACATGGGATGCTCCTACTGAAGGCATCAACGGAAACGCTATCGATAAGGACAATATCACATACAAGGTAGTAAGATATCCTTACGAGGTAACCGTGGCAGAGAATCTGAAAGAGTGCTCATTCACAGAGACACATCCTGAAGACATGACCCGCTATGTTTACACCGTGACAGCCATGTACAACGGTAAGGAAGGCGGATGGGGATATTCCAACAACATGATTCTCGGCACACCGCTCAATCCTCCTTACGGTGGTATGTTCACCGGTCCTGCCGATATGCTCAACTACTATACTCTCATCGACAGCAACGGCGACGGATATTGCTGGGGTTACGACTCCAACACAAGAAGCGCAGTGTATGTTTACAACCAGTACAACGATGCTGACGACTGGATGATAGCACCTCCGATCAACTATAAGAAGGGCGTTGACTACACCTTGTCTTTCAAGGCTTATTCTTCGCATGCCGACTATCCTGAGTCTATGGAAGTTACGTTCGGTAAGGGACGCACTCCAGAGGAGCAGAGCACACAGCTGCTCAACATCCCTGAAATACCGAGTGTTGACGAGGAACATCCTGTTACCGAATACTCAGTACCTATCAAGGTGGATGAGGACGGCGTATATTATTTCGGATTCCATGTCACTTCTCCGAAGTTCCATGAGTTCCTTTATCTCTTCGACATACGCCTCGACGTCACCACGGGTATCAACAACGTGACCGGCGACAGCGGCCTTTCCGTATCCACAGGCAAGAACACTATCAGCATAAGCAACCCGAACGGAGCCAAGGTTTCTGTTTATTCAAGCAACGGCATGCTGATAGACACGTTCACGGCCCCGGCTTATGAGCGCACCCTGCATTCAGGCATATACGTCGTAAAGGCAGGCGATACAGCCAAGAAAGTTATTGTTCAATAAACGACAAACAGCCAATAGAAATGAAACGACTGTTAATATCTGCAGTGATTGCTGCAATGTCGGTTAATATATGGGGACAAAGTAAATTGTCCCCATATACTCGTTATTTTGTAGAGACCGTAAAACACAGCGCATCTTCGGCAGACATCAGAAAGCTGAAGAGCGCTTATTGTTTCAGAACCGATGCCACCGACCGCAACATTGTCATACCGGCCTTTGTCCATCTTTACGAAGGATACAGCCCCGATATGCTCAAGGATTACGGCGTGAAAGTGAGAACCGTGATAGGAAACGTGCTTACCGCCGACATCCCGCTCGACGCTCTCGACAAGCTCTCGGCCCTCGACGGCGTGAGATACATAGAGATGGGTACGCCCGTAACCTCCAGTCTTGACAAGGCCCGCAAGGATACGCGTGTGGATGATGTGCAGAACGGCGTGTCGCTTCCTGCCGAATATCGCGGCAAGGATGTCGTAGTGGGAGTGGTGGACAATGGTTTCGAGTTCGGCCATTCCAACTTCTACACCCGCGACAAGAGCGAGCTTCGCATAAAGAGAGTATGGGACCAGAACGCATCAGGCAATGCTCCCGAGGGATTCGATTACGGATGCGAATACACCACGGCCGACGAAATACTTGCCAGAGCCTACGACACCAACAGCTCGACACACGGAACTCACGTGCTGGGCATAGCTGCAGGAGCCGACAATACGGGCGATAAGAATGTGTATGGCGTGGCTACCGATGCCGACATAGTGCTCGTGTCTCTCAACGGAAACGAACTGATAAACGCCGACAACACCACCGTCATCGACGGAGTGAAGTACATATTCGATTATGCCAAGTCGGTGAATAAGCCCTGCGTGGTAAACCTCAGCCTTGGCAGTCCTGTCGGACCGCGCGACGGGTCGTCAACCTTCGACATGCTGACGGACGAGATGCTCGGACCGGGACGCATCATCGTGGGAGCTGCCGGCAACGACGGCGGTGCCAAGTGCCACGTAGGAAAGACCTTCGAAGGCGAGAAGGCTGACACCATCGCCACGTTCCTCGACTTCAAATATATTTATCCGCAGTCGGGAACAGCCGAGATATGGTGCGACAAGGGAATGAATATCAAATTCGTGCCGTTTGTCTTGCGTGCCAACGGCAACACTATAAAGCAGGTCTATGAGCCGGCTGTGTTCAACACGGAGCAGTGCGACAACCGCACCTACAATTTCAATCTTGCCACCGACTCCGTCTCTGGCGATCTCACAGTGGAGGGCGAAGTGAACCCGCTCAACGGCAAGGTGCACCTCATGCTCAGCTTCAACTATCTTAACTCGCCCGATTATCGTCGCGGCATATACGTCATATCGTCCGATAAGGGCGACGTGAACATGTGGACCGAGAACATGACCTCGCAGTTCAGCAACTACGATGTCGCAGGATATGATGACGGCAACGACGACATGACCGTGGGCGAGATAGGCGGTACTGGCAAGCGTATCGTGTCTGTAGGAGCATACGTCACGTGCGACCACAGCACACAATACGGCATTCCTCACTACATCGACGAGACGGTGAATGCCCTCGCTTCATTCTCAAGCCACGGACCTACGGCCGACGGACGCCTCAAGCCCGAGGTGGCAGCTCCGGGTGCCTACATCGTCTCCTCGCTGTCGAGCTACTACACCGGCAGCAAGGTCAAGTATTGCACCATCAGCTGGAACGGCAACAAATACGAATACGGATACATGCAGGGCACGTCCATGGCGTCGCCGTTTGTAGCCGGAGTGGTTGCCACATGGCTTCAGGCAAATCCTGGACTGACCCCTGAGGATGTTGTCAGCATACTTCAGAAAACCTCGCGCCGCGACTCCTTCACCGGCGACAACCTGCCAACCTATCTGTGGGGCTACGGCAAGCTCGACGCCTACGAGGGCATCAAGGAGAGCTTACTCTGCGGAACCGGCATTGAGACCGGACTGGCCGATGCGCCGCACATGATTGTATGCGACGGCCGCAACGTCAGAATCGTCATGGGATATGCCGATAGCGACATACACATGCAGCTCTACAATATGCAGGGCGAGTGCGTCGCTTCGTCAGCAGCGGGCAGTGCTTCGGCCGGTGAGGAACTCACGTTCGCTCTGCCGGGTGCCGCAAACGGCATATACATCTTCAAGATGTCAGGCAAGAATACAAAACAAACTGTTAAGAAAATAATAATTCAATAAACATCAAAATGGTAAGAAAATTTATACTGGCTACGGCAGTGGCTGCCGCAACATCTGTTTGTGCGCAAAACACAACAGAGATTCCTGCGCTCAGCGACATGTCTGGCGACTTTCTCGTATTGAACTCACAGGAGTATAACGGAGTGACAAGCCTCTCGTCGATGAAGGCGTTCAAGATGTCGCCGTCGGGCAACACCACCGTCAGCATGAGCGGCTTCTACATGGCAGGATGTCTCAACTTCGACGCCGAATACAACGAGAAGAACGGTTCGATGAGCATTGCCTCAGGCACACGGATATTCGACATGGAGTCGTACATGGTCTATCTCTATCCGTGGGATAGCGAGAACGAGGAGGTGATAACACGTCCGATAGAATACAGATATGCCGGTAACAACACATGGCAGAACGACAACGACCTCATGCTCGTTGCCATACTGGATGAGAACATCCAGACCAGCTCTTTCTCAAACAGCTCTACCATCGTGCGCTGCAACGGTACTTCAGCCAACACATCATACGTCGGAGTTGCCGGAAGTCAGGACGAATACAACGAGTCGAGACCTTGCTATGTGACCATCAACGGCAACCGTATCGACATCTACAACATTCTCCAGGCCGACCAGTATGGCTATGGCGTTCACCTCAGCGGTACGTTCGACGCCGAGACAGGCGATGCCATGCTCGACTATACGCTCACCGGATATACCAACGACGGCACATACCGCATCCTGACAGGCTGCGATTATGATGAGGCTACCAACATGCCGACCGGAATGTCGTATGCCGACACTGCCGACATGGGACGCATCCACGCCACAATCGACGTCAAGAACGGAACGCTGACCCTCGACCCGATGGCTATTTGGGTGGCTGAGTACGACGCAACAACAGGCAGCATCACCGTGAACGAGAACCGTCTGTTCGAGTTTGTCAAGACAGTGAACGTGAACTACGACCCGGCTTCTACAATCGCTACATCCATTGAGTCTGTCGATAACACCGCCGCCAAGGAAGTGCAGCGTGTTGACTATTATTCAATCGACGGCCGCAAGATTGGCGAACCGCAGAAAGGCAGTCTGGTGATACGCGTCACCGTTTATAAGGACAATACCTCAAAGAAGGAGAAGATTCTGTTCATGGGCAACCGTTGATTCCTTCATCGGTCAACATCGATGGAATGAATAAAGTGTTAAGGGTGCATCGTCATGATGCGCCCTTAATTCGTTTCCGGCCCGTCGCGTGCGTTTCCGCGTCGTGTGAAAGGCGTCATTATGCCGGGCTGCATATGTGTCGGCACGTCCGTATATTCTGCTATGTCTTTCCGTGCCGTCCGTATTGTCAGTTCGCAATCTTATGACGGCTCCGTATCTTCGTTCATACGGCACAGCCATGTCCTTTTACTTACGTCTCGCCATGGCGCTTTTTTATTGCCACAGCGGTCTTTCGGGTACCGGCAGGCACGATGTCCGCAAAGCTGTTAATAGACGATAATTGCATATTTATACGCTTTTCACGGTAAAATATTTTGACAAAAATTTTTCGCAAAATAGAAAAAGGCAGCCCGAAAGCTACCCCGTCGCAATGCGTTAAAGAGCCTTTCCCTCACCTGTTTTTTCCTCATCAAAACACCGTAAAAAACCGATGGTCTTGCGAAATGGGCTCTTTCGGCTTGCGAAAAGCACCATATCATGACACGAAAAGCACCATATCGGAGCCTGAAAGAGCCTATATCGCAACACGAAATGGGCTCTTTCGCAAACCATTAAGTTTGTCTTTAGATTGCCATAATGCGTAAATCGCTGTATGTCAAGCAGATAACAAAGCCCCTCAAAACTCGCGTATTTGAGACCGAAGGAGCTGTCGGACGAAAAAACACGCGTATTTTCGAGTTACGATGTATATTTATTCATTTTGCCTTTTCGATTTCCGCATATTTATACATTTCCTCTTTCTTCCTCTAACTGGCTGTTTTAGGGAGAAAAAACAAAGCCCCTCCGCGGTGGGGAGAGGCTTTGCCGGTATGTCTTGGAATGATGTTCCGTAAGTTATCTTACGACAATCTTTCTGCCGTTGACGATATATACGCCCTTGCCTACGTTGTGCACCATGTGCTCGCCTTCGCTGCAGAACGCGCTGAATATCTGCATGCCGTCGGCAGAGAATATGGTCACCTTCTGTGCCTTCGCCACGTTCAGCACTATTGTTCCGTCCTGACCTGTGGCGTTGAGGCCGTCGGTTGTGTCCGGGCTGTCTATGTTGTCGGTTATGGGCCATCCGTCTTCTATGCGGAACGGTATGCCGTTGAGCACAGCGTCGCCCGATTCCGGCAAGTAGAGATAGTATATGTTGTCTGAAGGATGGGCTCCGCAAGGACTGCCGTACTCATTGCCTTCTACTGTGAGCGACCCAAACCACGTGTTGTTCATCGTGTGCAGTGTCAGTCGTCGGCCGTCACTGTTCACCGGCGTAAGCTCCTGGCCTTCTCTGCCTCCGCCGAATGCGTAGAGACCGCTTGCCTTTACCGAGCCGCCGTTTATCACAGGAGTCTTGCCCGCGTCGGTGTCGTGGCCGCTGCCTATTCCTGCCGAACTGAAGCCTCCGATGGCCGTCACTGTTCCGCCGTTGATGATGACGTTGCCGCCAGCCCATCCCCAGCTGCCGCCTATTCCGGCTCCGTAGTCGCCACCTCTGGCCGTTATGTTGCCGCCGTTTATGGTGAGAGTCTGGTCGTCAACGCATGTTATTGCCGCCCATGCCCAGTCGCCGTTGGCATAGAGACTGCCTTCGCCGTCGATTGTTGCAGAGCAGTCACCCTCCATGAATATGGCCGAACGGTCGTTGCCTGCATACAGTTTGTTGTCGCCTTCGAGAGTGATGTTCACCGAAGACGCGCTTACGTATGATGCCGAATAGGTCACGTTGGTGCCCCTTTGTGCGCTGAGGTCGATGTTCACGTCTCTGAGCGTCACGTTGGTGTTGACTGTGTTGTAGAAGTTGAGCAGGTTTTCGGTTGTCGATCCGGTGATGACGTAGTCGTAATCGCCGTCTACAAACTCGCCGTCATACTCATAACCGCCGTTATATATGTTTACGGTTGAGAGCGAGAGGTCGAGCTCTTTCTTCTCGCGTTCGGTCACGGTGACGTTCTTCGACAATGATGTCTCGCCATATTTGTTGCTTATGTGTGCCACGATGGTGTATTCGCCCGTTTCCTGCGGTGTGTAATACGAAATCTCGAGTGGTGCGCCCGTTATTGTGGCTATGGTGTTGCCGTCTTTCTGTATGTCGTATGTTATGTCACATTCATAGCCCATATTGTAGCTCTTCACCTTGTTGTTGAACGGTGCTCCGGTCGCCATGTATATCTCTCCGCCCAGTCCTGCTTTTTCAGGTACGGTGAGGTAGGCATCGGTCGGCACGTGTCCCGCGAGATAGTCAAGTGGTGGCAGGTCGTCTATCTTGAGCAGTCTCTCAAGCGGTTCGGATGTATGCGGATTGTATAGCCATGTGTTGCCGTTGCGGTTCATGTAGAACCGTCCGTCGGGAGCATACCAGAACTCGCCCGGTTTGTCGGGTCCGAACTCGTAGCCCGCGCGATATTCCGCCGAGGTGCAGGCCGGAAATAATACTCCGCTGCAGCTCCATGTTATCTCCTGCTGCTTAGATGTGTGCGAGCCTATGAAGTCGTTGTCGGTGCACATGAAGTTTCCGAAGTTGGCGCGTCCGTCACCTGCGTCCTGCGCGTCCCACGTGATGTCGGTCTGTCCCCATATTCCGTCTATCTCGATGACGTTCCATGAGTGCCCGATGTCACCCGATCCGCCCTTGATGCAGTTGAGTCCTGCCTCCTCACAGAATGTCGCGAAGGCCTTGGCAATGCCGTCGCACACGGTCTTGCGCTCCACTATTCCGTATATGTCGTAGCTGTGTGCGGCCTCGGCATACTCGGTGTTGCTGTATGTTCCGAAGTAGCTGTAGAGTATGACACCCTTCTGCAGGTCGGTGGCATCATTGGGAAACAGGGCTGCAATGGTGTTGTCTATGTAGTCCCACATCTGTTGGTTCTGGGCTTTTGTTATGCCATAGTTCAGCTTGCAGGTCGTAAGTATCGTTCCGTTGTTTGATACCGACACGCTTCCTGCCTGCGACCATATGTTCTCGACGAAGTATCTTTCCTCGCTCACGGGGACTTTGAACGATGAGATGTCGATGGTATGGGGATAGTCGCGTATGATGTTCCTCACGTAATATGCGGCGTCGAGTGACCTGTATGCGCTGGCGGCTGTGAACGTAATCTTGTCGCTCACGGCCTTGGTGTCACCGTCCCACGCCTCGATGTAGGCTTCGTAGTTGCCTCCGTATAGCAGGGTGCGTGTGTAGGATGATGCGGCGTCGGGTAGTGCGGTGCGGCTTATCAGGCGGCCGTCAAGATAGAGGCAGAGCGTGCGTTTGGTCGATCCGGTGGCGTCGTAGGTGAACTTGGCCTGGTCGATGTAGTAGTAACCGTCCCATTTGGCGTCGCGTGTGAAGTTGGTTTTGTTTATCTCCAGAGTCGGTTTTTCTAACGCAAGAGCGTACATAGGTAAAATCATCCCGGCTATGACAGGCATGATTCGGGACAACAATCTTGGTTTAAGGTTGCAGATGTGCATCATAATGATAAAGTGTTTTCTTTTTAGTATATTATGTTTATGGCGTCAGTGTATTTTCTTTTTCTTATTGCGGGCATACGGCTTTGCCGTGTCCGTGTGTCGATAAGCGTGCTTGTGGTGTGTCGTCTGTCGTGGCTGCCGGTCATGTCTGTTTGTGGTAATGACGTCAGACAGGGCTTTTTGTTCTTTGAGTTGTTGTCTTGGTCTGTGATGTCAGATTGTTTTTGCTCGGTTGTTTTCCGTCGGTGCGCGGGTTAAATGTGTATATAACTGTCTTCCACGTGTATCATCTCCTCTGAAACAAGCTCTTGCAGGGCCGTGTCGAGGATGTCTGAAGGCAGCGGAAGTTTCAGAAGTTCGGTCAGATGATGCTGTTTCTTGTCGCTGAGCAATGCGGTTATCGTGGCTCTGGCATCCTTCAGTTGTTGCCTCATGTTGGGCTTCTTCTTGTGTGCCAGACACACGTCGCACTGTCCGCAGTCTTCCGACCGTGTCTCGTCGAAGTATCTCAGCAGTTGCCGGCTGCGGCATACGTCGTCGTTGGTGGCGTAGCTTATGACTGTGTTTATGCGTTTGGTGAACTGCTCCTTGCGGTCTTCGTAAACGTCGCGCGTTATTATCAGGTCCACTCCGTCCACTCTGTCGCGCGTGTATGTTATGATGGGTGTCTTGCAGCGCGGCACGAAGTGCAGTATGCGCTGCTGCGTAAGTCCTTTCAGAAGCAGGTACATCTGTTGGCTTGTCAGTCCGGCTTGATTAGCTATCATTTCCTCGTCGATGTACGTATAGTCGTTGAACAGCGTGCCGTAGTTGCGCAGCAGTGTCGTGACGAGGCGTTCCTCAAGCGGTGAAAGTTCGTTGAGCATGTAAAGCTGCTGCCGTGACAAGAGGAACATTATGCGCGGTTCGGTATGCGGATTGGCGTCATATTCTATGTATCCCGCACGTTCGAGAATCTTCAGGGCGGCGTCGGTCTGTAAGGGAAACAGCTTGTATGTGCGGCAGAATTTTCTTATGTCGAACATGAAAGCGTGTCCGCGCCCGCTGTTTACGGCTATCTGGAAGAAGCCGGCAAGGTGGTCGTAAACACTTCGGATGTATTCTTTCTCGGGAAACTCGTCGGCTATGCGTTTCTGGAGTTTTGACTTGTCGCTGTTGTTGTAGAGCAGCACAGCGTATGATTTCTGCCCGTCGCGTCCGGCACGTCCCGCTTCCTGGAAGTAGGCTTCGAGCGAGCTGGGGCAGTCGAAGTGTATCACCACGCGCACGTCGGGTTTGTCTATGCCCATGCCGAACGCGTTTGTGGCCACCATTATGCGCTTCTTGTCGTCGTGCCATTCCTTCTGCCGCTCGTCCTTCACGGAGTGTTCGAGTCCGGCGTGGTAGTATGTCGCCTCCACATTGTTCTGATTGAGCAGGTCGCTTATCTCTGAAGCTCTCTTGCGGCTCCTCACATACACGATGGCGCTGCCCTCCACGCTGCGCAGGATATGAATCATCTGTTCGCGCTTGTCGGTGGCGTGGCGCACGATGTATGCCAGGTTCTTGCGCTCGAAACTCATGCGGAACACGTTGGCCTCGGTGAATTTCAGCTTCTTCTGTATGTCGTCCACCACTTGTCCGGTGGCTGTGGCGGTGAGCGCGAGCACCGGAATGTCGGGCTTGATGTCTCTTATGTCGGCTATGTGCAGGTAGGAAGGGCGGAAGTCGTAGCCCCATTGGCTGATGCAGTGGGCCTCGTCAACGGTCATGAAACTGACGCGCATGTGGCGCAGTTTTGTCTTGAACAGCTCTGAGGCTATGCGCTCGGGCGACACATAAAGAATCTTGGTGCTGCCCAGAATGCAGTTTTCCAGCGTGTGCAATATCTCACGTCGGGTCATGCCCGAGTATATCGCCGCCGCCATTATGCCGCGCCGGCGCAGGTTGTACACCTGGTCTTTCATCAGCGCTATGAGCGGAGTGATGACGATACACACGCCTTCTGCGGCAAGGGCTGGCACCTGAAAGGTTATGGACTTGCCGCCTCCTGTCGGCATCAGTCCCAGCGTGTCGTGTCCGCTGCCTATGCTTCCGATGATGTCACGCTGTATTCCTCTGAAGTCCGAATGGCCCCAGTATTGGCGTAATATGCTTACGTATTTGTCAGAAACGTTGCCCACGAAGAATGTTATGTTTTGTCGTGCAGTCAGGAGAAGTCGTCATGCCTGCGGGTTCTCGTCCTCCTCGGCAGGTCGTATGTCTTCAATCTGCAGTTGCACTGTGTTTTTCTTGAACACGTTGTCCTCAAGCGTATAGGCTATGTCGAAGCTCCTTTTCGACTTGATATACCTTGCCGACGCGCTTTGTCCGAAGGCAATGCCGTTTACAACGTTGCTCGACTTGGAATCGACAAGCTCGAGCTTGATGTGCTCCTGTTCTCTTCCCACCACCTTACTCGTGCCGTAGTCGTACACATCAACGGTGCAGAATATGGGCTTCTGGTTGCAGGGACCGAACGGAGAGAACTTCTTCAGGTCGTTGTGCAGCTTTTTGGTGATGTCCTTAAAGTCTATCACGGCGTCGATGTTGAGCACGGCCTCGGTCTGTTCCGGTTGTATATGGTTGTCGACATATTTCTGGAAACGGCGTCTGAACTC
>ERZ780212.1407-NODE-1407-length-19100-cov-2.805933_pt1 | contig 19100 bp, 7 predicted proteins | sample MGYA00511364_ERZ780212 | MGnify/ENA primary metagenome ERZ780212 (study PRJEB29588, sample SAMEA2147991) | human gut metagenome | biome: human gut; feature: human-associated habitat; material: faeces | place: Denmark | collected 2008/2010 ...
GCCGATAAGATTGATGGAAACCGTCATGAAGAAGAGCGACAATACCGTTGGCAACAAAGCCAGCTGGGCAGCACAGAGCCATTGTTTAGGCGTTTGAAGCATCAGTATCGGCTCGCCTGCAATAAACGAATAGACAAACATCGTAAGCAGTCCGAAGACTAATATATAAAAGGTAAACTTGATGTTCGACATGCCCGGATTCTTCCATTGGTTGATGGAGATGATGTAAAGGGCATAGAGCAGGGATGAACACATGACGAGGGCAAAACCCGCCGTGCTCAACTTATCGTTTCCATCGCCCTGATAGAGCAATCCTACTCCCGATACCGCCAGAAGAATGGCAAGCGAGGTAGACCACGTTACCTTCTCGTGGAAGAAGACCGTCATCAGGATGGCTGTCATAATAGGATAAACGAAGAGGATGGTGCTGGCAATACCTGCCGCCATATAATGGAAACTGACATAAAGCGTAGCTGATGAGAGCGAAAACATGCAGCCCAGCACGCCAAGACGAATCAGATGTCCCCACTTCACCTTGAAACTCTCCTTGCGGAACAGCATCACCACGGCAAACATCAGTACCGCCAAGAGATAACGATAGATAAGTACAGAACTGGAATTGAATCCGTCGCCATAGAGTTCGAGCGTGCCCAAAGGATTGGTACCATAACATACTGCGGCAACAACACCCGCCGCAAAGCCTTTAACTTTATTACTGCTTGTCATTAGATTAAATACTATTTTTTCTTATACTTCTTGTTATCTATCTATTTCGGGCTACAAAGTTACAGCAAATATTCGAGATAAGCTAACAAAATCGTATAAATATATTGTAATATCTGAGAAAAAATGCTCTTTTCTTGTGCTTTAAGAAAATAAATTGTACCTTTGCAATATCTTTGAAAAAAGATAATCTGATGAAACATTAAAAACTAAACAAAAGAATTAATAACAATGGAACAGATTAAGAATGATCAGCTCACACTTGAGATTTCATCTCTCGGAGCAGAACTTCTGAGCATCAAGGATGCTAATGGTAATGAATATCTCTGGGATGGCGACGAGAAATACTGGAACCGCCACTCTCCTATCCTCTTCCCTATCGTATGCGGATTGTGGAAAGACACTTATCGCACAGAGGGCAAGGAGTATCACCTTCCTCGCCATGGTTTCGCACGCGATACAGAGTTCAAACTCGTTGGCAAGACTGCCGACCGCCTCACCTTCGCGCTCATCGACAACGAAGAGACTCAGAAGAACTATCCTTATCACTTCAACCTTGCCATCTCTTACCGCCTGCAGGGCAACGAGATTCATGTCATCTGGCACGTAGAGAATACCGACGACAAGGAAATCTTCTTCCAGATTGGCGGTCACCCAGCATTCATGGTTCCAGGCTGCAAGAAGGGCGAAGAAATGAAGGCTACCCTGAAACTCGACAACGAGGCTCCTGTTCGTCTCTATGGTAACATAGGCGGATGCATCGACCGTCAGGCTAAGGAAACCGTAGAAACCGACAAGGGTATCTGGGAAGTAAACGAGGAGACTTTCGCTGAAGATGCTGTTATCTTCGACAAGAGTCAGGTTAAGCAGGTGAGCATTCTCAACGAGCAGGGCGAACCTCATGTAACCCTCGAGTTCAAGACTCCAGCCGTAGGTATCTGGAACCCAGCAGGCAAGCACGCTCCATTCATCTGCATCGAGCCATGGTATGGTTTGAACGACTGGGCTGAATATGATGGCGAGTTTAAGGACAAGTATCTGATGAACCGTCTGCAGCCAGGTGCAAGTTTCATGAGTGAGTATATCATCAGAATTGAGAAATAATGGAAGAAAAAGACAATTTGCAACTCCCCGAGAACGCATTCCGCGAACTGAAAGACGGGGAGGAATATAAGCCGCTGATGTCGCCTGACAAGGTTTATCCTGAGGTGAACGGCTGGTCAGTTACATGGGGAATCGTGATGGCAGTCATCTTCTCTGCCGCCGCAGCCTGTCTGGGCTTGAAGGTGGGTCAGGTGTTCGAAGCAGCCATCCCTATCGCCATCATCGCCGTGGGCGTAAGTACCGCTACCAAGCGTAGCAAGGCGCTGGGCGAGAATGTCATCATCCAGAGCATCGGAGCCTGTTCGGGTGCTGTGGTGGCAGGAGCCATCTTTACCCTGCCAGCCATCTACATCCTGCAGGCTAAATATCCGGAGATGACTACTTCGTTTATGAAGATCTTCATGGCTTCGGCCTTGGGAGGAGTCTGGGGAATCCTTTTCCTTATTCCTTTCCGCAAATACTTCGTAAGCGATATGCACGGCAAGTATCCGTTCCCTGAGGCTACGGCTACCACGCAGGTACTGGTGAGCGGAGCCAAGGGAGGCGACCAGGCTAAGCCGCTGCTCATAGCCGGACTGGTGGGTGGTCTTTACGACTTTATCGTAGCCAGCCTGGGATGGTGGAACGAGAATTTCACATCGCGTGTGGTAAGTCTGGGATACGACCTGGCTGACAAGGCTAAACTCGTATTCAAGGTAAACACAGGTGCAGCCGTATTAGGTCTGGGTTACATCATCGGTCTGAAGTATGCCTTCTTCACCTGTCTGGGGTCGCTCGTAGTATGGTGGCTGATTGTTCCGGGCATGAGCGTTATCTTCCATGATAGCGTGCTGAGCGCCTGGGATCCTAGCATCGTGAAGACCGTGGGTGCGATGAGTCCGGAGGAAATCTTCCGTGCCTACGCCCGCAGCATCGGTATCGGCGGTATTGCCATGGCGGGTGTGATCGGGATTATCAAGTCATGGAGCATCATCAAGAGTGCCGTAGGTCTGGCTGCCAAGGAGCTGAAGGGCAAGAGCGATGTGGATGAGAACGTGAAGCGCACCCAGCGCGACATCTCTTTCAAGATTATCGCTATCGGTTCGCTTGTTACCATCCTCGTAACCTTCCTCTTCTTCTGGTTTGGCGTGATGGAGGGCAACCTTCTCTTCGCCATTATCGCCATTCTGCTCGTGGCTGCCATCGCCTTCCTCTTTACTACCGTAGCGGCTAATGCCATCGCTATCGTGGGTTCAAACCCTGTTTCGGGAATGACCCTGATGACGCTCATCTTCGCCTCTGTGGTGATGGTGGCTGTAGGCCTGAAAGGTTCTGGCGGCATGCTGGCTGCCCTGATTATGGGTGGTGTGGTTTGTACAGCCCTCTCGGTAGCAGGTTCGTTTATTACCGACCTGAAGATTGGTTACTGGCTGGGAACAACTCCTAAGAAACAGGAGGGATGGAAATTCCTCGGTACCCTGGTGAGTGCGGCTACCGTGGGCGGCGTGATGATGCTGCTCAACGAAACTTACGGTTTCGCATCGGGTTCGCTTGCAGCTCCTCAGGCTAATGCGATGGCTGCGGTTATCGACCCTTTGATGAATGGTGTGGGAGCTCCTTGGGTGCTCTATGGCATCGGAGCCGTAATAGCCATCGTGCTGACTTATTTCAAGATTCCTGCCCTGGCTTTCGCTCTGGGTATGTTTATTCCGCTGGAACTGAACGTTCCTCTGCTCGTGGGTGGAGCCATCAACTGGTATGTTACTTCGCGCAGCAAGGATGCCAAGGTGAACAGCGAACGTGGTGAGAAGGGAACGCTCATCGCCAGCGGCTTCATCGCCGGTGGAGCCCTGATGGGTGTGGTTAGCGCCCTTCTGAAGTTTGGCGGCATCGAGGTAAGTATCGCCGACAGCTGGTGGGTTAATCCGATGTCTGAGGTTTGTTCGCTCCTGGCTTACATCTGCCTCATCGGTTTCTTTATCAGAGCCACAAAGAAATAAAGAATAGGCTTTTTACAAATAAGACAATCGCCTGGATGCATCTGAGCACCCAGGCGATTTTTTATTCTATCCGAATCGTTTTTCTATCCTACGATTCCGCAGCTACGAAATCCATCGGCTTGACGCCAAACTGCTTCTGGAAACACTTGGCAAAATAGCTAGGACTGCTGAAACCTACCATATGGCTGATTTCGCTGATGCGGTAGTTTCCTTCTTTCAGAAGTTTTGCGCCCTTCTTCAGTTTCACGAGCAGGATCATCTCGTTTGGCGTAACATCGGCAAGACCGCGAATCTTATTAAAGAGCGAAGAGCGGCTCATGCCCATTTTTTCGGCAAGGAACGCCACGTTGAGTTCCGGATTCGCCACATTCTCTTCGATGATGCGGGACATTCGTTCCAGGAACGCATTATCAACCTGAGTTTGAGCTATCTCTGCTATCGGCTCAAGCGGAGTATGAGAGAACTTACTCCTCAACAGACGGCGCATCTCAAGAAGCTGTCTTACGCTTGCCTCAAGATACTTCATCGAGAACGGCTTTTCTATGTAGACATCGGCTCCACAGTTCATACTCTCCGTCTTCGCCGCATCATCGGTCTTTGCCGTGAGCATCACGAACGGGAGATGAGAATATTCAGAATTTTCACGCACCCTACGGCAGAACTCCGGACCGTCCATCTCCGGCATCATCCAGTCGCTTATGATGAGCGAAACCGGATGTTTCTTCAGTTTACGGAGCGCATCCTTTCCGTTGTCGGCGGTATAAACCGTATACATCTTTTCGAAATGAGCCTTCACAAACTGGCGCATGTCTTCATCATCATCCACAATCAGCATCGTCGGTTTTGCCGGTTCACGAAGCGGACTGGCAACAGCAACGCCTGCCTTTTGAGAACCATGCTCAACTGGAGTTTCATCTGTCAGCAGATTTTCCTCAGCAACAGTTTCTTCTTCCTTCACCATTTCATCTGCCTTCTCAACCACAGCATCCATCTGGTTGAGCGGCAAGGTTACGATAAAGGTAGATCCCTTACCTACTGCAGATTCTACTTCAACCATACCATGATGAGCCTCAACGAGATTCTTCACGATGTTGAGACCGATTCCGGTTCCCGGTTTGTTGTCGCGTGCCTGATAGAAGGCTCCGAAGATTTTCTCCTTTTCGTCAGGACTGATTCCCAATCCGTTGTCTTCCACCTCTATGCGGAAATGGTTTCCATCCTCCAGCAAGCGGCAGGACAAGCGTATATAATCCTCGGTATATTTCAAGGCGTTGGTCATCAGATTGCTGATAACCATGGTAATGGCCTCTTGGTCAATCATCGCCACGAGCTCTTCGGCTGGATAATCTACATCAAGACGAATGCTTTTCTGCTCGAAGGTAGGAGCAAAGCGCTCTGCCACAGCATGCATCAGCTTCGAAATGTTGTTCAAACGGAAATGAACCTGCATGCCCTTCTGCTGCACTTTGTTGAAATCGAGCAGCTGATTTACTAGCAGGAGCAAACGCTGGGTGTTACGGTCGATAACAGAAAGCGTCTGCGTGATAGTCTCACCATCGGAAAGTTTTCCGGAAACCTGTTTCCAATACTCTTTCAGGCTCTCCAAAGGTCCGATGATAAGCGTTACCGGCGTACGGATTTCATGGGCAATCATCGTGAAGAACTGCAGGCGGGCATCTCTCATCTCCTGATCCTGCTTGAGTTCCAACTGGTCGAGTTCTTCCTGATGACGGCGTTTCTCACGTTTCAACCGGCTCTGCATGAACCAGTAGATTGCGTAACCGATGAGCAGAAGATACAGAATCTTGGCTGGCAAAGACCACCAGAACGGCGGATGGACCACAATCTTCAGTTTTGCCTCATTCTTCGACCATACACCATCATTATTGGTTGCCTTAACCAGGAAGGTATAGGTTCCGGCAGGAAGATTGGTATAGTTGGCACGATGCTCGTGGGTATAAATCCAATCCTTGTCTACTCCCTCAAGTTTGTAAGCATACTGGTTCTTCTCAGGCGATACATAGCTCAGGGCGGCAAACGAGATATTGATGGTATTCTCGTTATGAGACAGATTGAGTTCTGCTGCATGACTCAGAGATTTCTCCAACTGGTCACTCCCCGCCTCTATCGGCTTTCCGAAGAGTTCTACCGAGGTGATTGCTACAGGAGGAGCTACCTGGTTAATCTTGACGAGATATGGATAGAAGCAGTTGAAACCTCTTGTAGAACCGAAATAGATTCTGCCATCAGAAGCCAGGAGTCCGGCGTTTGGCATAAACTGGTCGCAAGTGAGTCCGTCATATTTATTGAACAGCTGGACAGGTTCACCCGGCGTATATTTCACAATACCCTTGCTGGTAGAAATCCACATTACTCCCTGCGAAATGACAAGACTCGTGAAATCCTGACTAGGCGCATCGATGGAGATGCGTCGGAATATACCTTTCGAAGGCAGAAATTCGCAAAGTCCTTCGCCGGTTGCGGCATAGAGCTGCCCCTTTTCGCCAATAACCAGACAGTTTACCTGATCACTCACCAGCGAAGTAGAATCATTCTCTACATGTTTATACTGTTTCCAGGCATTATTCTTGTCCAAGCGCCACAAGCCGCCTCCCTGGGTAGCAAACCATACGTTGCCCTGAGGATCTTCCTTGATATCGATGGTAAGCGACTTGAACAACTTGATTTTGCTGAACTTCTGCTGTCCTTCATCGAAGAGGTTAGCACCATCCATCGTAGCCGCCCAGAGCCGGTTCTTCCGGTCGCGATAAATACAATAGGCATTACTGCCAGAAACCATTCCATCGGTAGAGAAAACCTGCTGCGCTCCGGTAGCCATATTCATTCTGATGACACCATTGCCATAGGTTCCTACCCACAGATCATTTTCATCAGCAAAGAGCGCATGAACATTATACTTGCCCATATCCGCCTTGCCCGGATAAGAAACAAAACTGTTGGTCTGGGGATTAAAGCAGTCGAGTCCCGCATCATCCGTAGCTATCCAGATGCGATGCTGACGGTCTTCGAAGAATCTTCCTACCACATTACCGCGCAATCCGCCCAGACGGGCAGAATAAGCATGGAAACGCTCTTCAAAACTCGTAGAAGGAAGATAATTCACACCACCATAGTAAGTAGTTACCCAAGTGCCACCTTCATTATCATCCGCAATACCATAAACAAAGCGCTCGCTCGTACTCCGGCTCGGATTGTTGACTTCCGACAACATGTGCCAGATACGGTTCTGGATATCATACTGCACCAATCCATCATCGCTGGCTATGAGAAGAGACTTGTTGTCGTTGCAGTAAAGCTGATGGATATGATGAACAGCATTACTCAAGGTTCCGCTGATGAGCTGCTCGGCACTACCATCGGCGTTGAGCTTGTAAAGTCCGTTTTCCCAGGTTCCGACATAAACATTGCCATCGGGAGTAGCCAGCATCGCCATGCCGTGAAACATGGTTGCATCGCCCTTCAGAGGGAATGCTTCAAACTGGTCGGTCGACTTGTTGAGATGATAGATGCTGGCTTCACCATGGTTACAGAGCATCCATACCTGGTTGTTGGCATCAACCAGCGTACTTTGCACTTTACCCTGAATATTCTTCATCGGATACTGATGCAATTCGTGAGTAGTCCGATTGTATCTGAACACGCCCTGTCCGTTGGTAGAAATCCAAACATTCTGATCGCCGTCAAGCGAAAAATTAAGGACAGGCGCCGTAATCTTATCACTCAGTTTCTGGAATCGGTCGGTTGCATTACAGAACAGATAGGCTCCATTATTGCAACCTACCAGCAGTCCTTCTTCGCAAGCAGTAAGGGCGCTCACAAACTGGTCTACAGTCGTAAAGGGATTATAATAGGTTTTGACATCGTATCCGTCAAAACGGCACAATCCGTTGTCTGTACCAAACCACATGTATCCCTTGGAACCTTGAACCACGCTACGCACAGCATTACTCGGCAAACCATTATCCATCGTGATAGAGCGCACCATAGGGTCGATAGCAGCCAATTGTGCACCCGAGTTGGTTTGCGTTACCGAATGTGGCTGCGCCTGAATATCCGTAGCCCCTTTCGAGACGAAGGCTGTCGGCACCTGAGCCTCAGCCCCTACAGGCATCATCATGCAGAGCACAGAAACCATTAGAGTAGATATCTTTCTCATTATATGGATCTTTATTTTCTGTTGTTAGATAATTTAATGCCGCAAAATTACAAAAATATAACGAGAAATACAACAAAAAGAAACAAAAAAGTTCCGTTGCATTCTGCAAAACAACAGTTTTACGTCAGCAACGGAACTAACTATTTTAACTATGCGAATTTCATCTTGATGGTAATAACAGCCTTATGCTGATTACTGCTCTGCAGCTTCATCTGGTTCCATAGACCAGTATGGATTTTGGTACAATAGAAATATGAAGCAACAAAGTACAGACATCCTGAGCCCCAATTTTGTATTCTTTTTCATATCAATGTCTATTAATAATTATTTTTCACCAGATGTCAAACCATCATATCCAGGATTCTGTTTCAACTTGAGGTTACCCTTCAATGCTGTCTTAGGGATTGGGAACAAATCACCATCACGATTATCAACCTTATCCTTGCAGAACCAAGACTTACCGTTGTAAACATTCATATTAGTACCCTTGATATTGAAACGGATCAATTCATCACGACGATGGGCTTCACAAACGAACTCCTTAGCATACTCATCGAGCAAGCCACCAAATTCGATATCAGCTCCACCTTCTTCAGTAATTACCCAATCATGAGAATTAACGTCCTTTCCACGGTCTTCACGGTGACCATAGTTGTACTTACTACCACCCTTCAGATAAGCAGCAGTAACAACTGCCTTTTCCGGATTAGCCTTGAAGTTGCGGGCACGAACCTTGGATACCAGCTCAGCAGCCACATCTTCATTCTGTCCCAAGCGAAGCAGGCACTCTGCCTTCATCATCATGGCATCAGCCAAACGGAAGTAAGGAACATCATCATAGCTTGTACCAAAATCGCCACTCAGAATATCATACTTGATCAAACGGTAGCTCTCGAATGGGAAGCAACCAGGATTGTCGATACTATGAAGTTCCTTGGTATATACCAAAGGTTCACCATCTACAGTAATAGGACTTCCATCCTGTGCATACTGCTGACCACCAGTCCAAGTATTCTCGAAGCGAGTATCACCCTCCTCATAAATATCAAGGAATTGTGGGAACACGATTCCACCACCAGTTGCCCAACCAGCAAAGTTCCAACGAACACGACCCGCATTGTGGATCCAGAGATTCGCCATATAGTTACCACCGGCATACTTATTCTCCAAAGGAATACCAAAGATAATTTCTGGTGAATTAGAGATATCCTCAACGAAGTTGTCATTATAGTTGGCTGCCAAAGAGAAAGGACCTTCCAAGACCTTATTCACTTCATCCAAGCTCTTCTGATACCAGGACTTATCAGTATCATCCTTAAACCATGCGTTGTGGTTCAAATAGAGTTTTGCCAAAAGCATATGAGCGGCATACTTATTGATCTTTCCCATCTCAATAGTAGAAGGACATTTATCAGCAACAGCCTTCAATTCGCTCTCAATCCATTTGAAAGTATCTTCTGGCTTTGACTGTTCCGGTGTCCAACCATCCTCATGTACATAGGTAGTGTCCAAAGGAATATTACGGTACAAATCGAACAAATTGTAGTAATACAATGCACGATAAGCACGAATCTGCGCTGTAATGTCCTCGCTGGAAGCGATTGCCTCGTTAGCAAGAATCTTGTTACAAGCGTTTACCCCTGCATAGTTGTTGTTCCAGTTTACCTCAAAGAAACCAATTTCTGAGTTCAACTGGTGCTTATGCATTGATACATAGAGGTCACCCCATCCAATACCAGGACGGTTAGGAACACCCCATACATCAGAGCTCATATCCATGATATCTGACATACCAAACCATCCCCAATATACATCACGCAAGCTGCTATATACAGGAGCTATGGTACGTTCCAATTCTGCCTGTGACAGAGGATGTTGCTCTGTTGCGATTACACTATATAATTTCTCATCAAGATCAGTACAGCCTGTCATGGTCAAGCCACAGGTACCAACGATGGCAGAAACTAATATCTTATTTATTTTTGTATTCATCATGTTTCTTTTTTAGAATGTTACCTTTGCACCCAATGTAAATGTACGAATAGTAGGATACTTATCACGTGAATCAATACCTGAGTACTGTGGATTACTGTTAGTCAACTCTGGATCCAAACCACTATAGCCTGTAATAGTAAAGAGATTATCACCTGACAGATATAAATACAGGTTCTTTACATAGTGATTTTCCTTCAAAGGTACAGTATAACCGAAAGTCAAGTTAGACAACTTCAAGAAATTACCATTTTCCAAGTAATAATCAACGAATGTCTGCTTCTGAGCTACAGAAAGTACAGCTGTTCCGAACTTTTTCTCTGCAGCACTCTTCAAACGGTTATAGGTAACGGCATTGTTCTCATAATAAGCACGAGCCTCATTCAGAATCTTGAATCCAAACTGACCGGTAAACTGCATACTGAGATCAAAGTTCTTGTAGCGAAGTGTATTACTCCAACCCACATTGAACTTAGGGATAGCATTACCCAAATACAGATGATACTTATCATCGGTAAGCATATTATCAGTAAACTCCTCAGCTTCACCAGTTTCTTTATTCTGAATCATCCAAAGACCATTTTCAGAGATTCCAACAGCCTTCATACCATACCACTGACCGAGAGGTTTTCCAACTGCCATACGCTGAGTTGACAAAGTAATAGGCTCACCCAAAGAAGCAATATCCTGCTCATTGGCTGTCTCATACAAGTCGTTGGAAAGACTAATCAGCTTAGTAGCATTGGTAGCGAAGGTAGCAGTAGTCTTCCACTCAAAATCTTTTGTGCGAACAGGAACTGCGTTGATACCGATTTCAATACCCTGATTACGCATCTTACCAACATTCGCCAAAGTAGAACTTACCAGATTTGGAGGTGTAGGCACGGTGTACCACCAAAGCATATCAGAAGTATTCTTGCGGTAAACATCAATAGTACCAGACAAACGATCATCCAATACACTCCAATCCAAACCGATATTGTACTCAGTAGATTTCTCCCATTTCAAATCTGGGTTAGGATTTGATGTAACGGCAAGTCCCTGATACCACTTACCTTTATCATAATAGTAGCTGCTACCCAATTCCCACTTGGTAAGAGACAGATATGGGGCGTTAGGAATGACACCGGTTACACCATAGCCAAAACGCAACTTCAAATTATTCAACCATCCCTTTGTACTTTCCATGAACTTCTCATTACTGATAGTCCATCCTGCTGATGCAGAAGAGAAAGTACCCCATTTGTTGTTGGCACCAAACTTAGAAGAACCTTCACGACGTACGCTCACAAGAAGATTGTACTTATCTGCATAGCCGTAGCTTACACGACCAAAGAAACCGATAAGTTTATCATCATTCTTGTAGCTACCCATACCAGCCTTACCTTCTTTCAAATACTGACCTACACCTAGGTTATAATACTGATAGAAATCACTCATAAAGTTGGTATTGCTGGCATTGAAGCCTTCATACATATTATATTGGTAACTGTAACCTACCAATCCCTCAAAGCGATGTTCACCCCACTGATGCTTATAGGTTGAGGTTAATTCTAGGTTGTCATGCTTCTCATAAGCATAACTATGGTAGGCATTACCCTTTAAGCCATCAATTTTTTGGTTGTAATACTGAGAGGTATAGTAGCCCTCATCATGAGCATTGAAACGACCAGTTGAAATCATCAAGTTTGTCTTCCAACCCTTGATTGGTTCAACAGTAACATTACCAGTCAAACGTATCTCTTCTTTCTTATACTCACCCGTATGCTCGTTAAGGAGTGCCACTGGATTCATATAATAGTTGATAGACATATTCTCATAATAAGTACCATCGGCATTATAGATAGGCTCTGTCGGGTTACGCATGATAGCCTGACGATAAACACCTATAGCAGAGTTTGCAACATCAATAGGACCATTCTTGTGAATCTTCTTCATGACATTAAATTGCAATTTCACTATATCGTTCATCATATAATGAGACAAACCTGCATTGAAACGCATATCGTCTGAATAAGTCTTCAAGAACACCCCCTGCTGATAACGATAAGTAAAGTCTGCATTATAAGAAGTTGTCTTATTTCCACCAGCAACAGAGATATTATGGTTGTGGGTGAATGCAGTACGGGTCACAGCATCCAGCCAATCTGTATCATATCCCTTGTCAACAAAGTTGGTCAACCCTTTTCGAATATCAGAACCATCCATCATATCAAGTTTATTGGCAAATGATGCGATAGAGGCATAACCACTATAATTAACTGTCGTTTTAGAATCGCGACGGCCAGACTTGGTAGTAATAATAATCACACCGGCAGCACCACGAGTACCATAAATAGCGGCAGCAGATGCGTCTTTCAATACATCAACACTCTCGATATCCTCAGGAGCTACAGTTGACATATCACCCTCGATACCATCAATCAATACCAAAGGTGTATTAGAACCATTCAAGGAAATCACACCACGCAGACGGATAGAAGAAGCCACACTAGGGTCACCACTACCAGAAGTAATGGTCAGACCAGCTACCTTACCCTTAATCAAATCACCTGCATCATGGATATTTCCTTGCGAAAAGTCTTCCGCCTTAATACTGGTAATGGCAGAAGTGATATCACCCTTCTTCTGAGTTCCATAACCGATAACGACTACTTCGTTCAAAGACTTTAAGTCTTCCAGAAGTGTCACATCACCGCCTTTGGTCTCTTGATTTACATATCCGATATAGGAGATTGTCAAGGTTGCGCCACGTTTTACCTTCAAGGTATAGTTGCCATCAATATCGGTAATAGTACCATTCTTGGCGTTGCCTTTTTCAATAACACTCGCACCAATGATGGCTTCACCATTGGCATCCTTCACTACACCCTTTACGGTAACTTCGTTCTGCTGAACATTTTCTACCTTTGGGCTTGATGAGGGCTCGCTTGCTGCTAAAGTAGGTAATGTTCCTCCGCAGGCAAGGACCAAACACGCGATGGCTTTTACATAAGCTTGGCTATGTACAAAGCCTGAAATATTTTGTGTCTGTCTCATATTCTATATTATGCTAGGTTTATTCTTCTTTTAAATTTCGATTGCAAAGTAACATAATATTTAGCATATTACGCCACAAAATCGTCTAAAAAGGTAAAAATATCGTTAATTTTGGTATTTTAGACGATATTTTCGTCTTTTAGCCTATATTTCTATTCAGAAATTGCCTTTTATATTTTTGGGGTTATTGTTTCATCGCCTTCTTCAGTTTTCCCACAGCGGCATGAATCATGTTGTGGGTTCCACTTCCGTCGGTTACGTATTTCTGAACCATTCTGCCATAACTGATAGCTTCCTTGAGTTCATCGCTGGTGTTGTCATCCGGGCAACTGGCACGGCGAAGCAGACCGGAGAGTTCTCGGAGGTCTTCCATCTCTGCAAGATTGCCAGGGCGCATCGTGTTGATGGCACGGTTCAGGATGGCAGTAGTACCTTCCAGTTCATCCTGGGTTACCTTCTTCTTGCCCTTTGCCACCAGTTCCTGTGCCTGAGCCATCACCTTCTGCATGCGTTCATAGCCGAACGGTGCCCATGGAGCATACTCCGGAACCTTCTGAGAGAGGGCATTCCACTTCTCCTGGTCAGCCTTACGCTCTGCGGCAAGATTCAGGAGAGAATTCAGTTCGGTGAAATCTATCTTCACCTTCTTGCTCTTCTTACTCTTGGCATCGGTCAGGTTGATGCGGTAGTAGTGGGTACTGTTGGCGTTGCGGTAATAATCGGGCTGGAATTCCTTGCCATCCAGCTTCAGGGTAAGGAGATTGGCTCCTGCACCTGTAGTCATGCCGTTCGATTCGCCCACGGTAATATTACTCAATCGGGAGTCGATGTTCAGCGTAGCCTGATTCCAGGTCTGTGCGCCTGTGCCTGCCATCACCAATGGTCCGTACATCAGGGTTCCTACCCAGGATGTCTTCAGCGGAGTACCGTCCAGACTTGCCACATCGCTCGAAAGCTTGTCGGCACCATATTCGATATGCTTGCTGAATGGCATGTCGATTTCTACGACATCTCCCACCTTCCAGTGCTTCTGCTCCAGTTCTACATAGGTGCTAGGCTGATAGCTCTTTGCCACTTCCTTGCCGTTCACCTTGATGGAGAAACCTTGAGTTGCCCAGTATGGTACACGAAGTTTCAGGGTGAAATCGCCCTCGCCTTCCGTAATCTTGATGGCTGAATGCTGTGCCGGCCATAGGCAATCCTGCTTGATGGTCACGCCCTTCTCCTTCCAGTGGAGGGTGGTTGGCATATAGAGACCTACCCAGAGGGTGTTGTCGTTGGCGAAATATGCCGACTGCTGGTACTTGGTATGGTTTTCAGAACCTGTACCGCCGCAGCAGGTACTCTGAGGAGTCTCGTTGCCGAATGGCTTGGTGGCATTCAATCCTACCGCATACTGATAGCAGGTCTGATACTGGTCCGGATTGAGCGAACCGATAATCTGATTGTACAGCGTGCGCTCGATATAGTCGAGATACTGCGCATTATCAGGGTTATAACAGTTCAAATCCTTGCTCAACTTGACGAGGTTATACGCGCAGCAGGTTTCGTTGATATCCGGATAAGCCTCCGATTCGCCTTCCTGCAGTCCATTGGTTGCCATACTCAGAATCTGGGTATATGGCTGGCGGAACATCTCGCCATTTCCTACACCACCCATCGCATACATGTATCTGCCCTGCACCAGCCTCCAGAAGTTCTCAGCCAGATTGTAATAGTATGGCTTCTGATTGCTCTTGTAGCTGCGCAGCGCTCCAATAATCATCGGAATATGCTGGTTGGCATGGCGGGTGCGGATGTCATCGATGTTCTTGCTCAGGGGATCATAGAACTTAGGCGCATCGAAACTGTTGGCTGCCTCGAGGAGCTTTGCCTTTTCATCCGGATTGGAAACCATTGCAGAAACACTGTCGAGCGTTTCACTCATACCTCCCACCTCACCGGCGATGTACATGTCCCACATCTCGTAGCGGTTGCCCGGCTTGGCTCTGCGCTCATCCTGGGTGCCGTCCTGCTTTACGTAAGTGCGGTAGTGCATGCGGTTCCATACCCAGAGTCCCATATCCTTGGCGATGAGGAGAGCCTTATCGCAGATTTTCTTATCATCAAAGTAGGTTGCGATGTCTATCAAACCGGCAAGTTGCTTGTGTACGCTGTAATAAGGAGCCCAAACCCAATCGGAGTTGTTGTAAGCACGATACATTTCAATCAGGGCACAATGCTGAGCCGGAATGGCGTTGATATAGCCGTAGCCATAAAGTTCAGGGTGCTTTTTATACTCATCAAAAGCAGCCCAGGTGCCCTTCATCTCTCTGAGTTCTGCCTCAGGAGCGAAATCACGAGCCTCCCAGTTGCGCTTCAGGTTCTTATTATATACGAAGGTCTTCTCCTGACACTCTCGCAACTCATTCACCATACGGGTGATGTTCTTGCGGAGGATTGCCTTCTGTTCAGGATTGGTTGCCACGGCGTATGCCTGTGCGATTGCCGACATATAGTGACCTGATCCATGACCCTTGAGCTTGGTATCCGGCGAATCCCAGCCATCGCTCTTGGTATAACCCTCGGTACTGAGTCCGTAGGTATCGCGATAGTTGTAGAGCTGCTGGGTAACATCCCAGGAACAGATCTCGCGGAGTGCCTCATCGCGGTTGTGGGTGAGTCGGTTGTCACCATCTATGCTCACATCAGCGAGTGAGAAGGTATGAGCCACTTCCTTTTCTGGAGTCTGATAGCCTTCAGCCACCACCTTGATTTGTGCCTTGACAGGATAACCATTGTCGGTAGTCTCATCACCAATCACAAAACCACCTATCTCATATTGGCTCCCGGCAGGATGTTTCTGCGCATCAGCCTCAGCCTGCTCATCAGCAAGCGGAGCGTTAGCCCAGCGCACCTGGCGATACTCTGAATAACCATCAGAATAGGTTACCCATACGAGATTAGGAAGTCGGGGAGTTGTGCCCACCGGACAATCCACTGATATTGCCTCCACCTTAGAGATAGTGCGATAAACCGTGGCTGCTGTTGTCATTCCAGGCAAACAAGCTACTCCTATTAATAATGTGAACTGCTTTAAATCCATATCTTCTAGGTTTATTATTGTTTCGTTTATTTTTCTGGCTGCAAAATAACAGAAAAAATCAACGAAGTCCTAAAATTATCGTACATAAAGATGCAACTATCGTCTAACAGAGGGCTTTTGATACGATATTTTCATCATTTTGGACTTTCTTAGCATTAAATAAACAATTCTATTCGTAAATTTGCAGCAGAAATAAAAACTTATGGTAATCCGGTAATACAGGCATTGCCAATCTTTCTGAAGGAAAACTGGAAATTAGTGCAGGCGAAAAACAATTTACCCTCACCAATCTCCGTTATTATAACTGGGAACAGGAGGCACTACGGATGGTATGAGGATGCCGGCTACAAGGGGATGAATACATCCCCAAAAAGAATTAAGAATTAAAAAATAATAAGCAAGAATACTGAAAAGAGAACATTGAGCTTTACTAATCATAAAGTTCTATGTTCAAAATTCAAAGTTCAAAGTAAAAAACATGAAAAAGATTTTGATGACATCAGCCTTGGCAGCATTGGCATTGATGCCTGCCTCGGCACAGAAGGTAAACAAGAACTCGAGTGGTTATCCTATCACACCGGTGCCTTTCACATCAGTAAAGGTTTGGAACAATACGTTCTGGGGACAGCGTATCGAAACCTCTCGCAAAGTAACCATCCCGCTGGCTTTCAGCAAGTGCGAAACAGAGGGAAGATACAAGAACTTTGAGCGTGCCGCTCATCCAAGCGACACCTATGATGTAGGCAAACTGATGCCCTACAGTTTCGACGACACCGACCCATACAAGACCATCGAGGGTGCCAGCTACGTACTCCAGACCTACCCAGATAAGAAACTCAAGGCGTATATCGACAGTGTGCTCGACATCATCGCTCCGGCTCAGGAGGCTGACGGATATCTCTATACCGCCCGTACACAGAATCCGAAGCATCCTCATTTCTGGGCTGGCGACAAGCGCTGGAGCAAGGAAGAGGATCTGAGCCACGAGCTCTACAACCTCGGTCACATGGTAGAAGGTGCCGTGGCTCACTGGCAGGCTACTGGCAGCCGCAAGTTCCTCGACATCGCTATCCGCTATGCCGACTGCGTGGTTCGCGAGGTTGGTCCTAACCCAGGACAGGCTTGCGTGGTACCGGGACATCAGATTGCCGAAATGGCACTCTGCAAGCTCTATCTCGCTACCGGAAATAAGAAATATCTCGAAGAGGCTAAGTTCTTCCTCGACTATCGTGGCAAGACATCTATCAAACAGGAATACTCTCAGAGCCACAAACCGGTATTGGAACAGGACGAGGCTGTAGGTCATGCCGTACGTGCTACCTATATGTATGCTGGTATGGCAGATGTAGCTGCCCTCACCGGCGATACCGCCTATATCCACGCCATCGACCGCATCTGGGACAACATCGTGAGCAAGAAGCTCTACATCACCGGAGGTATCGGAGCTACTAACAACGGCGAGGCTTTCGGCAAGAACTACGAGTTGCCTAACATGAGTGCCTACTGCGAAACCTGCGCAGCTATCGGCAATGTTTATGTCAACTACCGTCTCTTCCTTCTCCATGGCGAGAGTAAGTATTACGATGTATTGGAGCGTACCCTCTACAATGGTCTCATCAGTGGTGTGAGCATGGACGGCGGCGGCTTCTTCTACCCTAACCCATTGGAGAGTATGGGTCAGCACCAGCGTCAGGCTTGGTTCGGCTGTGCCTGCTGCCCTAGCAACATCTGCCGCTTCCTGCCATCCCTCCCAGGCTATGTATATGCCGTAAAGGACAAGAATGTATATGTCAACCTCTTCCTCAGCAACTCTTCTTCTCTGAAAGTAGCCGGCAAGAAGGTAGCTTTGAGCCAGGACACAAAATATCCTTGGAACGGCGACATCGCCATCAAGGTGGATGACAACAAGGCAGGTCAGTTCGGTATGAAGATCCGCATCCCGGGCTGGGTAAAGGGTCAGCCAGTACCATCAGACCTTTACTACTACAGCGATGGCAAACGACTGGGCTATACCATCACCGTAAACGGCAAGAAGGTAGAGGCTAAGGTAACAGAGGATGGCTATTATACCATCAACCGCAAGTGGAAGAAGGGCGATGTGGTTCGCGTTCACTTCGATATGGAGGCACGCACCGTACGTGCCAACAACAAGGTAGAGGCCGACCGTGGCTGCATCAGCATCGAACGTGGTCCTATCGTATATTGCGCAGAGTGGCCAGACAACCAGGGCTTCGACATCATGAGCATCCTGGAGAACCGCGAACCTCAGTTCGCTGAGGGCAAGCTCTCTTACGATGGTTTCATCGACCCTAAATATAAGAATGTACTGACACTCTACAAGGGTCAGAACATGGAGACCTTGACCGAGAACGTGCAGACCCTCGCCTACGACAAGAGCGGCAAGCTGAGCACCAAGGACCAAACCCTGACTCTCATCCCATACTTCGCCTGGGCTCATCGTGGCAACGGCAATATGAAGGTATGGTTGCCACAGGATGTCAAGGCTGCCAAGCCATCAGCTCCTGCAACTCTCGCAGCTCAGGCTAAGGTAGAATTCTCTTCTCCTGTGCCTGCCAAGAGCAGTATCACCGACGGACTGGTTCCAGCCGATGAGAACGACCGCTCTATCCCATACATCCACTGGTGGCCAAAGAAGAACACCACAGAGTGGATTACCTACACCTTCCCAGAGAGCAAGGAGATCAAGACCAGCACCGTATATTGGTACGACGACCAGCCATGGGGCGGTTGCAAGGTGCCAGACAGCTGGAAGCTCTACTATCAGGACGAGGCAGGCAACTGGAAGGAAGTTCCAGGAGCCGATGCTTATCCATGCAAGCGAGGTGTAGCCTGCATCGTGAATTTCGACCCAGTGAAGACCAAGGCTGTGAAGCTCGAACTAAAACAGCCAGAAACTCTGTCCTGTGGTTTGTTTGAGTGGAGCGTGAAGTAACCTCAAATCCGCAACCTATAGGGTTTCGTGGGAATTTACTTGTAAAAC
>ERZ780212.1410-NODE-1410-length-19066-cov-3.077797_pt1 | contig 19066 bp, 22 predicted proteins | sample MGYA00511364_ERZ780212 | MGnify/ENA primary metagenome ERZ780212 (study PRJEB29588, sample SAMEA2147991) | human gut metagenome | biome: human gut; feature: human-associated habitat; material: faeces | place: Denmark | collected 2008/2010 ...
AAAGGCAAAATTGTCCGTCCATCCCGTGTGACCGGTGATGAAATATGGATGCAGCCCACGTGCGCGCAGTTTCCGCTCCAGCTCCGCCAGTGACTGCACAGCCAGCTTATTGTCCTCCGCCAGCGAGGAAATGAAGCTGTAGCCGCCGTCCGCGCCGAACCAGATCGTATCGCCCGTGAAGAGGTACCTGTCGTCAATGAGGTACACCATATGCCCCCACGTGTGGCCAGGGACCAAAAAGCATTCGATCTTAATGCCGTTGATCTCGAAGACCTGCCCGTCGTGCAGCAGCACCTTTTCGTTGTTAATGGTCACCTGCGGCAGCTTGTAGAGGTGGTAGATCACCTTGCGGCGCACCTCGCCGGTGAGATATTTGTTCTCGATCTCGCCGATATAGAGCTTCGCGTCACGGAAAAGGCCGGGACTGTCCGCCTCCACCGCGCCGACATGGTCGGTGTCCTGATGGGTGATGAGGATATGGCGGATGGACTTCGGGTCGATGCCGAGCCAGCCCATCTTTTCCTCAAGACGGTCATAGTTGTAGCCCGCGTCGACCATGATGGTCGTCTCGCCCTTGCGGTAGAAAAAGATGTTCGCCACCCATTCGCGCACGCAGGCGACATGTTCATCGACCCAGCCGGTGTTCAGCGGCTTGAAGATCTCCTTGCCGCGGTACATCTTGCTCATTTCCTTTTTCTGAAATTCGGTAGCTTGCTTGGACACGGCAGATTTCTCCTTGTTTTGATTTTTAGTTCAACGTCTCTAACTCCAAGTGATAAAAAGCCGTACGCGGCGTTCACGCCCGCGGAAACAGCTCTTCGCACGCGCCGCGCGTCAGCGTTTCGAGCACCTGCGGATACAGCGCGCCGATCTGCTCCTGATGCGACACCGTGAGGATCAGACCGCGGATCGTCGCAGCGGCGAGCGCGATACCGCCGCGCGGGGTCAGGCCGCTCTCTTCCAAAAGGTCGCGGATATGTACCTCGTCGCTGTGGTAGTGCCCGGCTTTCACCTGCGCGGGGATGCGGCGCAGCAGATAGGCCGAGTCCTCCTCGATGAATTTCATCGCACCGATCTCGGATAAGCGGCTGCAGGCCGTGAGCAGCACGTTCGCGATGCGCTCGTCGGGCGGCAGGTCTTTGCCCTCCTCCAGCGCCTGCTCGGCCACCTGATAGACCTCGCTGTGGATATCCTCCAGCACCTCGAAAAACAGCAGTTCTTTGGACGCGAAGTATTTATAGAACAGTCCCTTCGAGATGCCCGCCGCCTCGGTGAGCTGCTCGACCGAGGTCTTGCGCAGCCCCAGCGTGACGGCGCAGCGGCGCGCCTCTCGCAGCAGCGTTTCGCGGATGGCCGCGTTTTCTTCTGCGGAAAAGGCCATTGGCATTCCCTCCTTTGTTGAAATTTTTGACCAACTTGGTTTATTGGTCATATTGTAGCATATCCATCGCCGTCTGGCAAGAAAAAAAAGATCCCATTCCTTTATAAATACTGAATAAAACCACAGCTTTTATCAATGCACTGCGTTGTATATGTGCAGCACAGCCGCGAGGCCGGTATGGATGCGCACATCTCCAAGCCCTTCGACGTCAAGACGCTCTGCATCCGCCTTGCGGCGGCTGAAGGATAAGCAGTAAACGCAAAAAAGAGGACATTCCGATTCTTTTCGGAATGTCCTCTTCCCTTTTCTTGTCACAGCAGGCCGTAGACCTCGTGCAGATCCCTGATCTCGTGGTCGATGCGGTAACCCTCCGGCGCTTTGATTCCCTCGGGATTGTACCAGCAGGTCACGATGCCCGCGTTGTCGCCGCCGCGGATATCGCTCGTGAGCGAATCGCCGACGATCATCGTCTCGCTCTTCTCGACCGGCCCAATGGCGGCGAAGACCTGGTCGAAAAACTCCTTTTTCGGCTTCTCCGCGCCAAGCTGCTCGGAGAGGAACACGCCGTCCATCAGCGCACCGAGGCCGGAGCGCGTCAGCTTCTTCGTCTGCGCGACGACCGTACCGTTCGAGACGACGCACTGGCGCACCTTGCCGCGCAGCGACTTGACGATCTCATAGCTGTCGTCGCGGTAGACGATGGTGTCGCCCAGACGCAGCTGGTAGGCATCGTTAAACTGCGGCGCGAGGGAAACGTCGATGCCCTCCTCCGCGAAAAACTCCTCAAAGCGGCCGACGAGCACCTGCGGCTTCGTGATCTCGCCGCGCTCGAGCTTTTCCCAGTATTTCATGTTCAAGACGGAATAGCGCGCGACCTGCTCATCCGAACATTCGCCAAGGCCAAACTCGACAAAAAGGCTCTGGATGGCGGCGCGCTCGGCGGCATCAAAGTCCAGCAGCGTGCGGTCCACGTCCCACAAAATCGTTTTGATCATAAGATATCTCCAAAAACAGTCAAAATTACTCTTTTTCCGCGTGCGCGGCGAGAATATCATACCACAGCAGGACTACGCCCGCAACGCCGATTTTCTGCCGCTTGCAGGAAAGATCGTACCGTGATAGAATAGCGGCAACGATTTTGGACAGAAAGGAACTTCTTTCTATGAATATCACCGTATATCTCGGTGCGAGCAGCGGCAACGATCCGACGCTTGAGACGTCCGTGCGCGCACTGGGCCGTCTCATCGGCAAGAGCGGCAACGCCCTTGTCTACGGCGGGTCGAAAAACGGCCTGATGGGTGCGCTCGCTGAAAGCGTGCTGCGCGCAGGCGGCGAAGTGACCGGCGTGGAGCCGCAGTTTTTCATCGACAAGGGCTACGAGTATGACGAGATCACGACGCTCATCGTCACGCGCGACATGACCGAGCGCAAGACGAAGATGATCGAGCTCGGCGACGCGTTCATCGCCTTCCCCGGCGGCACGGGCACGCTCGAGGAGATCAGCGAGATCATGTCAAAGGTGTCGCTCAAGCAGCTCGCCGCGCCGTGCATCCTCTATAATCTGAACGGCTATTACGACCACTTGAAAGCCCTGCTCGCTCACATGATCGACATGGGCCTCTCCACGCCCGAGCGGCAGGAGGGCATCTACTTTGCCGAAACGCTGGATGAGATCCGCGTGATCTTACATATTTAAGAAAAGCCGCCTTCGGCGGCTTTTCTTTTTGTGCGGCGCTTGACAGGCCTCCTTCGCTGCGGTATGCTAAAAGAAACTTAAAGTTACTCACTGTGCTGCAACCTAAAGCGCGCTTTCATTTCAGGAGGATTTCATGGTCTACACAGTCGGCGAGATGGCGAAAAAGCTGGACGTCCCCGCTTCCACGCTGCGCTATTACGATAAGGAGGGCCTGCTGCCCTTTGTGGAGCGCTCGTCCGGCGGCATCCGCATGTTTCAGGAATCGGACTTCGAGTGGTTACAGGTCATCGGCTGCATGAAAAAGGCCGGCATGTCCATCAGGGACATCCGCCAGTACATCGAGCTCGCCCTGCGCGGCGACAACACCATCGACACGCGCCTCAAGATGTTCACGCACCAGCGCGACGTGCTGCTCGCGCAGATGGAGGAGATGCGCCACACGCTCGAGACCGTGGAGTACAAATGCTGGTATTATGAAACTGCAAAGGCCGCGGGCACGATCGACGTCCCAAGGGATATGGCGGACGAGGACGTACCCGAGCGCTTCCGCGCCATCCGGCGCGAACTCAAGACGATTCCGCAGGAGTAAAGGTAAACTACTTTTCTGCCGGCAAGCAGGAAAAGGATAAGAATAGGAAAGTAAACTATGGATCGGATCAAGAAGAATTTTGGCTTTGGCTGCATGCGCCTGCCGATGATCGGCGAAGAGGTGGATATCGAGCAGACCAAGCAGATGGTGGACGCGTTTTTAGACGCGGGCTTCAACTATTTTGACACTGCGCACGGCTACATCCAGAGCAAGAGCGAAAAGGCGCTCAAGACCTGCCTGACAAGCCGATATCCGCGCGAGAAGTACATCCTGACCGACAAGCTGACGGCGAACTATTTCAAGACCGAGGCAGACATCCGCCCGTTTTTCGAGAGCCAGCTCGAGATCTGCGGCGTCGAGTATTTCGACTTCTATCTGATGCACGCGCAGGGTCTTGTCAACTATGACCACTTCAAGGAGTGCCGCGCGTATGAAACGGCGTTCGAGCTCAAAAAAGAGGGCAAAATTCGCCACGTCGGCATTTCCTTCCACGACCGCGCCGAGGTGCTCGAGCGCATTCTGACCGAGTATCCCGAGATCGAAGTTGTCCAGATCCAGTTCAACTACGTCGACTACGACGATCCCGCGGTGCAGAGCCGCAAGTGCTATGAGGTCTGCCGCAAATTCAATAAGCCCGTCATCGTCATGGAGCCCGTCAAGGGCGGCAACCTCGTGAACCTGCCTGAGGACGCAAAGGCCGTGCTTGAAGACCTGCACGGCGGCAGCCCCGTGAGCTACGCCATCCGCTTTGTCGCGGGCTTCCCCGGCATGATGATGGTGCTCTCCGGCATGAGCAACATGGAGCAGATGCAGGACAACATCTCGTTCATGCGGGACTTCAAGCCCCTCGACGAGACCGAGCGCGCCGCGGTGGAAAAGGTGCAGGATATCTTCCACAGTAAGGACCTCATCCCCTGCACGGCCTGCCGCTACTGCACGGACGGCTGCCCCAAGCACATCTCTATCCCTGACCTCTTCGCCATTATGAACACCAAGCAGATTCACCACGACTGGAACGCGGACTGCTACTATGAAGATGTCCACACCGCGCCGGGCCGCATGGCGTCCGACTGCTTAAAGTGCGGCAAGTGCGAAAAGGTCTGCCCGCAGCACCTCCCCATCCGCAAACTGCTCGAGCAGGTCGCGGCAGAATTTGAAAAGGCCCCCGCAGCGAATTAAGCTCAAAATGTAAAATGCAGCACCGGCGAGAGAAAGATGGAAAACTCTCGCCGGTGCTGTTTGCTTGCACTGATCCTTGATCTTTATCATAACACCGCGCCGCGGTGTTTTTCTTGGTCTGCCGCTTTGGCCGTTCGGCGAGGTGGACAGTGGACCCCAGAATTTTTTGTTTGTCGCCCTTTGTTTTAGGCTATGGCTGAAGTATAACGTGGATTCTTTAAGCGAACCTAAATTTGGTGTAAATAAAGTATGAACAATTCTCGTGTCGCGCGGGAAAAATATATGTAAAAAAGCGGCGCATTTTGCGTAAATTTCGCACGCGATCTTGCCGCGTGCTGCTCCTCCACATTCCGAAAGAGAGCGGCGGCACCATCGGATCAAGGGAGAAAATCATGCAGAAAAAACGAGTGCTCAGCCTGATTTTAGCGTTGAGCTGCACGGCGGCGCTGCTTGGCGGCTGTGCTGGCAGTGACACAAGTGACGACAATGCCGCCTCCGGCGAGCATGAGGTCATCACCATGAACGCGCCTTACCGCAATATGTCTCAGTTCTACGATCTGGTGCATGAAAAGTATCCGGAGATCAATCTCGAGATCATCCCCTACAACGGGGAAAACACCTCTTCCTATATGAAGGATATGCGCCTTTCCGGCGAGCTGCCCGATATTTACAGCACGACCTACTATACGCCGGGCCGCATGGACGATGAAGGCAATTTTCTCGACCTGTCGGGCTATGATTTCATGGACAACTACACCCCGTCGAGACTGCGCGAAGTATCCTATAACGGCGGGATCTATATGCTGCCCATGGGCTACAGCGCCATCGGCATCACCTACAACAAAACGCTTCTGGACGCCAACGGCTGGACGCTGCCGACGAACCTTGATAAGCTTGCAACGCTCAAGGACGAGATTGAGGCGGCGGGCTATGTTTTTAGCCGCTGCCAGCTGGAATATCCGGGCTTCGGCTTCCAGTTCATGTGCGCCATTGCCAGCATCTCCTTCCTCTCCACGCTTGAAGGCCTTGCATGGCAGGAGGAATTCCTGCGCGGCGAGACTACCGTGGCTGGCACGCCTGAAATGGTGGAGTCCCTGCGCCTGCTGGATCGCTGGCGCGACATGGGCATGCTCAATGGCGACGACACCCCCGATAACGACAGCGAGACCAAGGGCTTTGTGGCCGAGGGCAACACGCTGTTCCTTATCGGCAACAGCAATGATCTGCTCGGCAAGACGGAGGAGCAGGATTCTTTCCGCCTGATGCCCCACCTCTCCGAAGACGGCTCGCAGAACGTGTTCATTCTGAACACCTCCCGCTACATCGGCCTCAATAAGCACCTTGCCGACGAAGGCAGCGAGCAGAAGCTCGAGGACGCGCTGCACGTGATGGAGGTCCTCTCCACGGTGGAGGGGATGGAGTCACTCGAACCCACGCAGACGGATTCCCGTCTGCTGCCGCTCAAAAACTGGTCGATCAACGAAGAGACCAGCTATTATGCCGGTGTGATGGACGAGCTCAACAGCGGCCACACGGCAAGCTTCATCTACTCCGGCTGGGAAAACCTCGTTCCTCAGGTCGGCGAAGAGGTGATCGCCTATATCCACGGTGAACGGACCGTCGACGATATCATCGCCTGCTTTGACGCCAATCAACACCTGCTGACGGACAATACCGACATTCATTACACCACCGTGACCGAGACCATCGGCACAGAGGACTGCGCAAAGCTCGTCGGCATCGCTTTCGCGTAGGCGACGGGCGCGGAGGCCGCGCTCATTTCCGTCAACGAATGGAATTACAGCCCCGACTTTAAGTATATGAACCCGCACGGCGTGAGCGGAAGCCTGTTCCCGCTGCCCGTGAACGATGACCGGCTCGTCTCCATCCTGCCCAATATCCACACCGTCACCATGACGGGCGCGGAGATCAAGGCGCTCGCTGCCTTCGGCGACGATGAATACGGCAACGGCAATACCTTCCCGTATGTGCTCGTGACAAAGGGCGGCGCGGAGCTCGACGACGAGACCGTCTACACCATTCCCATCTGCGGCAAGGTGACCGGCGAGGAAAAAGAGACCTATGACTATCACCGCCGAGCGCCGCAACAGCGATGCGCTCGCTGAGATCAACCGCGAGCTTGATCAGAAGAACGCCGAGCTCTCCCAGGCGGTGCAGGCCGCGGAGACAGCCACCACACACGCCGAAGCCGCCATGCGCGAGGCCGAGGCTGCCAGCAAGGCAAAGAGTGAATTCCTCTCCAACATGTCGCACGATATCCGCACGCCGATGAACGCCATCGTCGGCATCACGAACCTGATGGAGCACGAGGGCAACACCTCCGACCGCCTGCGCGACTACATCCAGAAGATCAAATTCTCGAGCCGCCACCTGCTGAGCCTCATCAACGACATCCTTGATATGAGCAAGATCGAGTCGAACGAGGTCGAGCTCAGCTCGGAAAAGGTCAGCCTTGCCGAGCAGGTTGGCCAGGTGGACAGCATCATCCGCTCGCAGACGAACGAGCACGGCCAGAGCTTCACCATCCGCGTGCACGAGATCGCGCACGAATACCTCATCGGCGACGGCGTGAGACTGCGTCAAATCTTCCTGAACCTACTGTCGAACGCCGTCAAATACACGCCGACGGGCGGCAGAATTCTCTTCGACATCGCCGAGCACCCCTGCGATAAGGACGGCTATGCGCTGTTCCGCTTCTCTGTGACCGACACGGGCCTCGGCATGGCCATCACGAAAAATATCGTCGACCTGATGGGCGGCACCATCGACATCCAGAGCGAGGTCGGCAAGGGCAGCTGCTTTACCGTCGAGCTGCCGATGCAGATCGACCGCGATATCCGCTACGAGCTCGACACGGAGAGCGTGCTTCTCATCTCGCACGAGGAATTCTTGACGCGCAACGTCCGCGCGCCGCTCGCGGAGCTGGATTTCCCGTTCGCGACCGTCAAAACACCCGAGGAGGCCGTCGAATTCCTGCGCAAGACGCCGGTCGACGTCGTGCTGCTGGGCGGACACCTGCGCAACAGGGACCTCTCCAAAACTGTGCAGTCGCTACGTGCGGCCGCGCCCAAGTCGGAGCTCATCTTCTGCGTGGACTACGCCCAGCGCGATCAGGTGCAGGGAACACTCAAGCAGTGCGGTGTGGACGGTCTCATCCCCCGCCCGTTCTTCCTCTCGAATCTCGAGATCGCCATCGGCCGCGTGCGCTCGAACGCCGCACCTGAGACAGACGGCTCCTCGGTGCTCAGCGGGATGCGCTTCCTCTGCGCGGAGGACAACGCGCTCAACGCCGAAATTCTCGAGGCCATCCTTGAGATGTACGGCGCGAGCTGCACGACCTGCACCGACGGCGCGGAGCTTGTCAAGGCCTTCGAGATGGTCAAGCCCGGCGAATACGACGCCATCCTGATGGACATTCAAATGCCGCACATGAACGGCTACGAGGCGACGAAGGCCATCCGCGGCGGCAGAAACCCTCTCGGCAAGACCATCCCCATCATCGCGATGACGGCCAACGCCTTCTCCGACGACATACAGAACAGCATCGCCGCGGGCATGGACGCCCACATCTCCAAGCCCATCGACGTGGCCATCCTCGAAAAGACGATGAGAGGGTTTCTTACCCCCCCCGAATCCACAGCATGCGGACGAACGTTTGTGAGAAACATTCATAAACGGATAACCTCGCCCTAATATGCACAAAAACGGAACGCGAAAGCCCATGGCTTTCGCGTTCCGTTTTTATTTTCACCGCGTTGATTTCTATTTGTTCCTGCGGTAGCCCTGCTCATCGCGGTACTCGGGATGCTCTCGGCAATAAGGGTCCTTGTCGCCGCAGATCGTGTAGTCGCATTTGCAGCCGTTCGAACAGGTCGTTTTGCGGATGAGACGCGCGTGAATGAGCTCCATGCCGGCAAAATCCGGATTACAGAGCGCGGGCATGACCTCGAGAAGGTCGTGCTTTTTGGCGAATTCCGCGGTCGGACAGGCGGTGAACTCATAGTAGATGGGCTGATCCTTGTCAAACGGCGCAACGTGCATCTCAAAGTCGCCCCACTTGTCGCACTGTTTTTTCGCGTTCAAAAACGCGCGGTGCAGGAGCTTTTTGCAAAGCGGCTTGTTGATGTTGATGAATTTGAGCTTGCTGAGCTTTCGGAACGACGGCAGGAAGAGGTTCCCCTCCATCTCCTCGATCTCTTGAAGGCTTGTCACGTCCTTGCAGACAACGTAATACGCCATCAGCGCGATGCAGTCGTAATTGCCGCCCGGGCCGTTGTGGAAGTTTTTCTCCCCGCCAAGGTCGGTGCGCCAGTCGCTCAAAAAGTCGACATACTGCATCTGCACGCGCTCCCAGACGGCTTCGCGCTGCGATTCCGGATAGTGGTGCGCGATCTTCTCCCGAATTTCCGCCTTGCAGGGCTTTGAATAGATCACATGGCAGGTGCGGTCAAATTGCAGCTGATCGTCGTTCATTGTCTTCCCTCCCGTATTTTTTACGCTTGCCGATATCAAAGCGTCGGTTTGCCGTGAGGTCTTCTCCCCTGTCTTACGCTCGCTGCGCTTTTTTCATCGTCACGAGCAGCCCGCCGAACATCCAGACGTTGCCGATGGCAAGCCACGCGCAGCGCAGGGCGTTGCCAAGCGGCCGGTTGCCGAGCAGCGCCGCGAGAAAATACACGAGCATGCCGAACGCCATAGAGAAGACGCAGCACCACTTCAGATACGGTGTCAGCCCCTTTCGGAATGCGACGATCTGCGTCATCACCAGCACAAAGAAGAAGATCCAGAACAGCACGAGCGGCGGCATCAGGAAGTATGCGCTGTACTGCGTCAAAAGCGCTTCGGAAAGCCCGTGTTTCATCAGAAACACCGCCGCGCACACCGGCACATGGAAGCCGCACGCGCAGAACATCAGGTAGCCGAAAATGCCGGAGCGGTAGCGGTGCGCGTATTTCGGCGACTTCGCCGCCATCAGGCGGTAAACACCGAAGCAGGCAAGTCCCTCAAGCACCACGCCGAAAAGCCCCAGCAGCGCCGCGGCAAAAAGGCCGCTGTTCGAGGTAGAAGTATAGGCCGATAGCATCTGTAAAACGCCTTCAAGCGCATCGTCCTCCACGCCTCAGCCGAGGATCAGGTCACCGGTGAGGTGCAGAACGGACGCAAAAAGGCCGATGGTCAGCAGCTTTTTGATGCGCGGCCAGTCAAGCTCACGCGAGATGCCGATGTCATTGAAGTCACTCATGCTTTTTATTCTCCTTTGCAAAGTCGAGGCGGACGATCTGCATGTTCATCATGCCGTCGCCGACCTTCGATAAAAAGCGGAAGAATTTCCGTACATTTTGATTCCTCAAGTCGTTGTAGCCCAGCATGTAGCCGCGCGAGGACACACGCAGCCTATCGCTCCACGCCGAAAGCTCGCGCCTTGCGTCGGTGACGGCGAAATACGCGCCGACGTCCTTGATCTCCGCGTCCTTGAGCCATGTTTTGAGCATCAGCTTGACCGCCTTGCGGTTCGCCGCGTCGAAGACGAGCTTGCCGCCTGGGAACGCCTCCGCCATCACGCACACGAGCGCTTTGACCTGCGGCGTGAGGAAATAGTAGAACACGCCCGCGGCGAAGAACACCGCGCCGCCGCTCGCGTCGATCTCACTGAACCATGAGGTGTCATTTAAGTTGCAGGGGATGTTTTTCTCGCGCTCTCCTGCAGGCAGGAGCGCATCGCGCACGGCGATGACATCGGGAAAGTCGAGGTTGTAAATTTTGCACGTGCCGTTGTCACAGGCGCGGCCCGTGGCGTCCAGCCCGCAGCCGAGGTTCACGACCGCCGCGTTCGGGTGCGATCGCAGATAATCCCGCACCTCGCAGGCGAGGTCGCTCTGCCGCATGGCGCACTCTAAAAAGCCGAACTGCTGCATCATGCTCTGCGACCTTTTCGCGAGCGTGGAAAAATCGTAGTCGATCTCTTCGATCAAGCGCATGGCCGTCTCGTCGCGGAACAGGTTCGGGTAGAGCTCCGAGCACATCTTGCGCCCGTAGAGCGGGATGACGAGCGTCTCCTGCACGGTGTTTTTCTCAATGTGATACTTCATCGGTCTCTCCTTTCATTTTCCCGCGAGCTTCAGGCAGAAGTCGCAGCACTCATTCCCGCGGCCGAGCGTCTTTGTGCGGTGCCAGACGAGCTTCGGGTGCAGGTCGTCATAGGCGATGTTGTCGCTGTCGCAGAAGCAGGGGCAGAGCTCCGGACAGCCGTGTTCGACACAGGTGTCGTGATAGGGGCACTTCGTCATATCGATGCGCCAGACGCCGCCGGAGGTCTGATACTCCGTGGCCGCAAAGCCCGCCGTCTCGCCGTAGAATTTTGGCGTCAGCTTACTGAACAGCACCGGCGGCAGATGATAGAGCCCCGGAACCTTGAGCAGCTTGAGGATGGTTTTTCTCATCGTCCACGCATGCTCCGCCACATAGCCGTGGACGGTTTGCAGCGCCTCGTCCTTGGGCATGACGGTCTGCAAGGTCTCGTAGGCCGCGATGCCGGGTAAAATCTGGCTTTCCAAGTGGAACTGCTTTTCCTTCGACGCATTCAGATGCATTGATCGCAGGCGCGACAGCCTTTCGTCCAACAATCTGTTCAGTTCGATGCCCTGCTCGGGAAATCGCCGCGCGACGGTCTCGCGGAACGCCGCAATAATGTAGTTTTCCTTCATGCGCTTTTCCTCACTTTCGCAAAAACGGCAGCGGCGGCAGCTCGTTTTGCTCGATGATGCGCTCCAGCATCGCCGCAAAGCCCTGCGGGTCGCGAATTTGATACTGCATGTGGTTATGATCTCGTCCATGGGCAAAACAAATTCCGTCTCCGGCTCGCTGGGGTTGAAGCCGTCGTAGGCGACGAGCACAACGTGATACCGCTCCGCCAGTTTTTGGGCCGTAGGAAGCATGCCAAGGTAGCTCACGCCGCCGCCATGCAGCATGACCATGAGCTCGGAGTGCTCCTGTCCGAATTCAAAATACTTCACGTGCTCTTCTCCTTCCCAATGATGCTCTTGACGAGTGCTGCCCAATCCTGCGGGTGGCAGGCCAGCAGCTCTTCGTGCTGCATGTCCTGCTCGTGGATGACAGGATGCGCAAAATGCTGCTCATAGCGGGCGCGGTACTTTTCGCCCATCTTGAGCGCGTAGAAGATATGAATTTCCGTCCCCGGCACGTCGAGCTTGTCGGGCAGCGGCGTAATGAGGTCGGAATAGAACTGATTCTTGCAGCTCTGCTGCGTCAAATAGGGCCGCGCCCCGCCGAGTATCCGTAAGAACGCCGCGCCGTAATCACCCATCTGCCGCATCTGCTTTTCCACGCGCTTTTGCAGAAGCGGCGACTTGAACCTGCCGTCGCGCAGCATCGGAAACATCAGTGGCAGCAGAAGGTCCGTCTGCAATTTTGCCGCGAATTTCGAAGACTGGTCCAAGTCCGAGCTGCCGAGGATGCCGTAGTCCATGCGGATGTTCCCACTTGCGGCCAGAAGGCCAACAAACGAGCCGCCGAGCGAGCAGCCGTAGGCTGCGCGGATGTGCCCGCCGCAGTTTACCTTGAGGTAGTCCTCGATCTTCGCCGTCTCTTCGAGCATCGTGGGGAATTCCGTCCGTTCGGTCTCATCAAAGCCGTCGTAGCTGACGCAGAGCACGCGGTACTCGTCAGAGAGCAGCGGGATCACGTGGCCGAAGTTGCCCTTCCAATGGCAGCAGGTGCCCGGCAGCAGCAAAATGACCGGTGCGTTTTCTTCGCCGAACGCATAGACCTTCATCGCTCCTGACCTCGCTTTCTCACTTTTGTGCCGTGATGCAGAGCCAGCCCTTTTCGCTCTTGTGAATTTGAATATTGCGGAATCCGGCCTGCTCCAAAATGTTCTTGAGTTGAACGTCTTTATAGATCGTCATGCCGTCGATCTTCTCCGTCCACTTCTCGTCTTTTTCGTTGTCGCCGCCGCACTCGTTGCAAATCAAAAACGTGCCGTCCTGTTTGAGCACTCGGTGGACTTCCCGGAAACTCTGCAAAAGGTCCGGCCAGAAGTAAATTGTCTCAAATGCGGTGACCAAATCAAACTGGTTCGCCGCGAAGATGAGGTCCGCGACGTTCCCCTGCAAAATGACGCAGCGGCCATTCAAAATGGCGTCCTCGTTGACCTTTTTCGCCTTTTCGACGCTGACGGGCGAATAGTCGACGCCTTTGACCTCGCCGTTTGGGCACTTTTTGAGCAACTTCCTGATGTTTGCTCCTCCGCCGCAGCCGCAGTCCAGGATGCTTGCGTCCTTTGCGATCTCGGCAAATTGCAATCCCCAATCCGCGAGCGCGCGATGGCCGACGTTCATCATCGAGAGCATCAGCTTCCCGCCAAGGCCCTCGGGCTTGCGGGTATTTTCAAAAAACGACATGGATCTTCTCCTTTTTGCTCACTTGACCCACATCACAAGAAGGCCCGTGAGCACGCTGATGATGACGAGAAACAGCGCGCCCGGGAAGAGCATCCCCTTCACGTGGAACCACTTCTGCGCGTAGGCCTTGTCCATGTGCTCGGTCCCCGGCAGGCGGAATACTTTCAGATGCGCGAACAGCACCCAGTCGAGGAAAAACGTGTCCCACGCGCCGACGATCAGAAAGAGGATGGCCCCGAATTCCGCGCCCGTCCAAAAGCTGTCCGCCCCGGCAAGGATGGCCCCGTACGTCAAAAGCACCGCGAACAGCACGATGCCAAAGCCCTTGAACGCGATGGTGCGGCCGCTGAGCGGCGCGACCGGAACGTGCTCGTGCGTCTTGAAATATTCCTCCTGAATATCAGGCGGATAGTTGTGCACGCCGATCTCCGGGTGCTTGATGGTGGGGATCATCACCATTGCCGTGAAAAGCGCCGTAAAAACGACCGCTTCGATCCAAACCGTACTCCAAATCATGGATATTCCTCCTCACTTTTTCTCCAGCACAACGATGCGGTTGGAGATATTGCTGACCGCCGGAATCTTGCCGAGCAGCTTGTAGACCTGTGCAAATTCCGCCATGCCCTCGCACAGGCTATGCTCATTGACAAAGCGGAAATCCGGCAGCAGCGCAGCGAGCGCCGCGCCGTTTTTGACGCCCCAGGTGAACTTTGCCTTGCTCGCCTCGATGGACTTCTCCTTAAAGCGCTTCACGACCATCGGGTTCATCGTCTCGACAAGCACCGTCGCGCGGTCAAAGCGCGCCGCGATGACGTTGAAGATGCGCTTGACGTCGCTCTCCGATAAGTACATCGTCAAGCCCTCGATGATGACGAGGACGTCCGTGCTCGTCCCCTTGATCTCGCCGCCCCAGTCGTCCATCGCGGACATGGTGATCTGCGAGATCTTTCTGCTCTCAGGCAGGAGCTTTTCGCGCACGGCGATCGTCTCGGGCAGGTCTAAATTGTACCAGTGCGAATAGCCGCTCATGCGGTAGCAGCGCGTGTCGAGCCCGCAGGCGATGTTCACGACCACCGCACCGCCATGTCCCGCAAGGTAAGTCTTCACAAGCTTATCGAGCACGATGGTGCGCGCTATAACGCCGCTGTGCATCGCCGCGTCCTTGTCGGCCATCGAAAAATCGTAGTCGAGCCGGTCGATGATCTCGACCGCCTTGTTGTCGGTGATCGCGCCGCGCGTCTTCGTCTCCTTCGCGCGGGCGTAAACCGTCTGTAACATCGTCTCCGGCACGCCGGAGAGCGTGATCTTCTCACTCATGGTGTCCTTCCTCCATCTTTTCCGCGCGCTCTGCCTTCCTGCAAACGAACCACGCGATGCTCTTTAAATTGCCGACCCGCACATCGGCGTACATCTCCTCGAGCCGCGCCTTTAGGCTCTGCACCGTTTCATACGGCGGGGTGAAGAATTTCATCGGCTCGTAGACCTTTTTTATGAGTCGGTCCGTCCTTCTGCACTCACCCGCCACATAGAAGCAGCCGCAGAACGTACCGCCCGGCTTCAGCACGCGGAACGTCTCGCGGTATGCCGCCTCCTTATCGGGGAAGGCGTGGAAGCCGTTGAGCGACAGCACGATATCAAAGCTGCTGTCCTCATACGGCAGCGTGCCCACGTCGCCCTGCCGGAACTGCACATTTTGGAGTCCCATGCGCTCAGCCTTTTCGCTCGCCTGCCCCATCATGTCGGGTGAATAGTCAAGGCAGGTAATATCGGCGCGCGGCAGCGTTTGATAGAGCGGCATCGTCAGAATGCCTGTGCCCACGGGGACCTCGAGGAGCTTTCCCGCAAAGTCCTCCGGCACACCAGTGAAAGCCTTATTCAGATATTCGCCGCACTCCTCCTTGCCCATATCCCACACCAAGCGGCACACGGCCTTGCCCGAGACGGTGGAGCAGGTGATCATGCCGTCGTAAAAATTGTTGCTGCCCGTCAGGCGGTAGGCATTGCGGATGCTCTCTTTTCGATCCATCGTTTCCTCCTCTTTATTTGCACATGAATTTGTCGAAATAGCGGCAGAACTCCTCGGGGTAGATCATCACAAGCTCCGCGTGCGCCATCTTTGGGATACCGTGGATACGTGCCTGCGGAAAATAGTGCTTGATGAAGCGGATATTGCTCCTGCGGTCCTTCTTCTCCTCGTCGCCGTACCAGTAGGTGATCTTCGTACCGATCTTTGCGGGCGCCTTTGGCAGAACATAGTTGTTCCCCGACCAGAAAATGTTGCGGATGGTCTGATCCGAGTAGATCTTTAAGTATGCCTCGATGGCGTCGTATTCCTTTTTGGGGTCGTGCCCCGGCAGCGTGAATCGTTCCGGTGGAAAAGCCGCCTCTAAGATTTTGCGGTTATTCGCGGCGAGCTTGAACGACAGCATGTCGCGCGCAAGCAGCAGCTTTCGTATGAGATACGGCAGCTGGTACGGCGTGATGCCGCCGTCGATGATGGCGCGCTTGACAGGCATCTTGCCAAGTGCTAAAAGGCGCGTCAGACACGCGCCGCCGAGTGAGCAGCCGTAGGCCGCGTCGAGGCAAGTCACACCCTGCGCGCGAAGATAGCTCGTGATCTCGTCGACCGTCTGCTCGACCGACGTAAAATCGCCGGGATAAGACGGCTCGTGCCCGTCGTAAACGACCTGAAAGACATGCCACGACTGCGCAAGCAGCGCGACCGTCTTTTCAAACGCCCAGACGGGTTCCGCCGTGCAGGGCAGAAACAGCAGCGTCTTTTCCTGCCCTTGTCCGTGTTCCAAAATGTGCATGTCCTCTCCCCCGTCCGACGCGATGGTAGTTCCTCAAAGCAGTTAGTTTCCTCTAACCAAATGTCGCAATTCATCAGTTAGCTATATCTAACCACCGATTCGTAAAAATGCCGCGAAAGGCGGCTTTTTATGGGTTTTATTGTAATGCTGCGCATGATAATTGTCAAGACAGCGAACGCGCAGCTTTGCAGAAACATCCTCTCCATTTTCGCACCGGTGCGCCGCCGTAAGAGTCCTCATACCAAAAGAGCGCGGAGAGGTCAAACCTCTCCGCGCTCTTTTTCCTTTTTATAGCTTCCAGCCGGCGGTCTCCTTCTTGCCGCCGACGAAGTCGGCGTAGATGCCGTCCTCCTGGATGAGCTCGTCGTGCGTGCCGCGCTGGACGATCTTTCCGCCGTCCAATACTAAAATCTGATCCGCGCCGCGCACGGTCTTCAAGCGATGGGCGATCATCAGGATGGTCTTATCGCGCGGGCGATGGCAATGCGCTGGCGCTCGCCGCCTCCGCCGACCATCGTGTCATAGCCCTTTTCGAGCGTGGAAACAAAGCTGTCGCAGCCCGCGGCGTGAGCCGCGGCCTCGACCTCGACGTTGGTCGCGTCTCGACGGCCCATGCGGATGTTCTCACGCACCGTGCCGTCGAAGAGATAGTTGTCCTGCGATACGAATGCGACCTGATCGTAGAGCTGCACGAGCGGGATGGACTTCAAATCGTGTCCGCCCATCGTGATCGTGCTGTTTTCACGTCCCAAAAGCCCGCGATCATCTTGGCGAGCGTCGACTTGCCGCTGCCCGACGGACCGACCAGCGCGGTCATGCCGTTCTGTGGGATCGAAAGGCTCACGCCGTGCAGGATCTCCTTGTCGTCGTGATAGCCGAACGAGACGTCTTTGACCTCGATATTGTGATCGTTAAAGGTGACGGTCGTGTTTGCGTGCTCCTGCTCCTCGCCCTTCAAAATTTCATCCACCTGAAACACGGTCGTGCCGACCTGCGCGAGCGTATCGGCAAAGTTGAACGCCGCCACGATCGGCGCGGACATGCCGAGCGACAAGATGATGACCGTCAGGAATGTTTCGACCGTCAGCGTGCCGTGCAGGTAGAAGGCCCAGCCGAGCGGCAGGACGGTGAGCATCTGCGCGGGGAAAAACGCATCGGCCATCGACATGCCGAGCTGGCTACGGCGCATCCAGTCATAGTAATACTGCGCGTTTGCCTTCACCTTGTCGGTCAGGCGCGCATAGGACTTTTCCCCCTGATTGAACACCTTGATGACCTCAATGCCGTTGATATACTCGATCATCGCGCCGCTCATCATTTCCTCGGTCGCCGTCTATCAGGGCGAAGCCTTCACCGCCATTGAGACGGCGCGGCTGCTGCAAAACTGCATGCTCATCGCCGGTATCGGCACGCTTTTGCAGCTCTACCCCATCTGGAAGATCGGCTCAGGTCTGCCGGTCGTCATGGGCATCAGCTTCACGTTCCTCGCCGCCTGTCTTGCGACGGCCTCGCAGGATTACGGCATCATGGTCGGCGCGATCATCGTCGGCGGCTGCTTTGAAGGCGTGCTGGGCCTGACGGCCAAGTACTGGCGCAAGATCATCTCCCCCATCGTCTCGGCCTGCGTGGTCGTCTCGATCGGTCTGAGCATTCTGAATGTCGGCGTTTCGTCGTTCGGCTCTTCGTCGGCGTATCCGCTCGGCTCGTGGCAGAATCTTCTCGTCGCCACCATCACGCTTGCCGCCGCGCTCATCTTCCACACGACGCTCAAGGGTGTCGCCAGGCAGCTCTATGTGCTGCTCGGCATGGTCGTGGGCTACGCGGTCTCGATTTGCTTCGGCATGGGCGACACGATCCGCGAGCTCGGCGTCATCGCCGTGCCGCAGCTGTTCGCGTTCAAGCCGCAGTTCCAGCCCGGTGCGATCCTCTCGTTCTGCCTGGTGTTCATCATCTCCGCCGTTGAGACCATCGGCGACACCACCGCCTGCTGCAAGGGCGGCCTTGGCCGCGACATCATGGCGGACGAGATCTCCGGCTCGCTGTGCGTCGACGGCTTTGCCGCCGCGCTCTCTGGCGGCGTATTCGGCTGCTCGCCCATCACATCGTTCAGCCAGAACGTCGGTCTCATTTCGATGACCCATGTCGTCAACCGCTCTACGATCATGTTCGGCGCGCTGGCGATGATCCTCGGCGGTCTGTTCCCGCCCATCGGCGCGTTCTTCACGACGCTGCCCGACTGCGTGCCCGGCGGCTGCACGGTCATCATGTTCGGCTCTATTATGATGTCCGGCGTGCGCATGATGCACGACGCGGGCATGGACCAGCGCAACACGCTCATCGCTGCAACCTCCATCTGCCTCGGCGTCGGCGTCACGCAGACCGACGGCTTTTTCAACGAGCTGCCGAGCTTCATCGGCGACATTTTCGCGGGCAATATGGTCGCGGGCGTGTTCGTCGTGGGCCTGATCCTCGATCTGTGTCTGCCGCGCGACCCCAGCCACTATACCAGCATGTGACCCAAATTTTTGGCATACAAAAAGGCTCCTGAGGAAATTCCTCAGGAGCCTTTTTTATATACAACTCAGTGCACCGGCGTCAGCACGCCGAAGCGGTCCTTGATGACATGGCGCGGGCAGACCACCGCGCACGCCCCGCAGCTCAGGCAGCGCGCCGCGTCGATCACAGCGTGGAACTGCTCAATATGAATGGCGTCTGCGGGACAATTCTTCACGCACAGGCCACAGGCGATGCAGCTCAGATCGCACACCGTGCGCGCGCCGGTCTTCGTCGCCGCGCCGAAGACCTTATCGAGATTCGAGCACAGCGGTTGAATGCGGTCGTCCAGCAAGCGCACTCGGATGATGCCGCGCGGGCACTTGCGCGCGCATGCGCCGCAACCGATGCACTTTTCGTCGTCGACCTCGGCACAGCCGAACTCGTTTAAGTGGATGGCGTCGAAGCGGCAGG
>ERZ780212.1412-NODE-1412-length-19050-cov-4.172519_pt1 | contig 19050 bp, 17 predicted proteins | sample MGYA00511364_ERZ780212 | MGnify/ENA primary metagenome ERZ780212 (study PRJEB29588, sample SAMEA2147991) | human gut metagenome | biome: human gut; feature: human-associated habitat; material: faeces | place: Denmark | collected 2008/2010 ...
TTGAAGAACTATCTGCCCGAACAGAACAATACGCAGCGTCTGCCCGCCCTGTTTGGCGTGAAGAATGAAAGCAAGAGCTTTGAGAGCGAGCGCGAGATACTTTACAAGATTTTGTATGATTTGCGCAGCAACGTCAGCGACCTGCGCCGCGAAATGAACGACCTGCGCAAGCAGATAGACGCGGCGGGAAGGCGCAACAGCGAGACGCAGGCGGCCAAATATCCTTCGATAATAACAGACAACGGCGCAACAATGCCGCAGGCAACGAGGCAGCAGCCCGTAGTGCAAGACGCTGTGGCCGAGGAAATATCAGAACCAGAAAGCCTCAATCTTGACGACATCGGAAGGCAAATGGTAGCCAAAGCACTTGAACGCAACGGCGGAAACCGCAAAAAAGCAGCCAAAGAACTGGGAATATCAGACCGTACACTTTACAGAAGAATAAAGCAATATGGACTCGAGTAACAGCAAACGTACATTAGCGGCCGTGGCCATGACGCTGGTCTTGGCGCTTGTGCCCATATCGTGCAGCGTCTCCTACAGGTTCAACGGCGCAAGCATCGACTACTCGAAGACGAAGACAATACAGATTGCCGACTTCCCCATACGCTCAAGCTACGTATGGGCGCCTATGGCCAGCATATTCAACAACAAGCTGAAGGACATATTTGCCAACCATACACGCCTGATTCAGGTGAGGCGTAACGGCGACATGAAGATTGAAGGCGAAATAACCCAATACTCGCAACGTAACAAGGCCGTGACAGCCGAGGGCACGTCCGCACAGGCGGAACTCTCGATGACGGTAAACGTAAGGTTTACCAACAACGCCAACCACAACGAGGATTTTGAACAACAGTTTACGGCTACGGCATCATTTGAGACAACGCAGTCGTTCACCTCCGTGCAGGAGCAACTGGTTACGGAAATGGTTGAAGACATAACCGACCAGATATTCAACGCCACCGTGGCCAACTGGTAATACAGCAGACCTATGGATTTGGAGCAACTCATAAAACATCCGGAACTCATGGACAAGGAGACGCTTTACGACTTGCGTTCCCTATTGGCCTTATATCCGTATTTCCAGACAGCACGCCTGCTGTTGCTCCAGAACCTTTACCTGTTGCATGACCCAACGTTCGATGAAGAACTGCGCCGTTCGGCTGTCTATATTACCGACAGAAAGGTGGTTTTTAACCTTGTTGAGGCCGCCCATTACAAGCTGCGCACGCCGGAACGTGAAGACAAGGACACTAAACCGGGAACGGCAGAGGATGGCAGCCGCACGATAACCCTTATCGACCGCTTTCTTGGCTCGATGCCAAAAGATAGCGACGACACCGCCACGCAAGACAAGAAAAAGCGCAAGCCTACTCCTGCAGACGCAGCCATAGACTACGTGGCCTATCTTATGGAGACCGAAGGTGAAGACATGGAAAGCGGGCCTGCGATGAGGGGACAAGACTTGATAGACAATTTCATAAACAATGATGTCGGCAAAATAGAATTGAAAGACGAACCAGAATATGTGCCGGAAATAGACGACGGAGAAAAAAAAGAAGGCGACGAGAAATATTTTACGGAGACATTGGCGCAGATATACATCAAGCAAGGCCAATATTCAAAGGCTTTGGAAATTATTAAGCGTTTAAATTTGAATTATCCAAAAAAAAATGCTTACTTTGCAGACCAAATTCGATTTTTAGAGAAATTGATAATAAATAACAAATACAAATAAAACAAATGTACACATTATTCGTAATCTTAATCGTACTGGCGGCACTGTTGATGATAGGCATAGTGCTGATACAGGAGTCTAAGGGCGGCGGATTGGCATCAAACTTTTCGTCGTCAAACCAAATCATGGGAGTGCGCAAGACTACTGACATTATTGAAAAAACAACATGGGGTCTCGCTATAGCCATGGTTATATTAAGCGTCATTTGCGCATACGTGGCGCCCCAAGCCACCGGCGCAGAAAGCGTTATAGAGCGCAATGCCACCGAGCAACAGCAGACTAACCCGAACAATCTGCCCGGATTTGGAGCGGCCCCGGCTAAGCAGGACGCCCCTGCAGGACAAGGCGGCGCAGCCAAACAAGCGGCTCCGCAGACTCCGAAAACACCAGCCAATTAAGTAGGAATGAAAAAAATACGGGATTTGTTTGGACATTTCAAATAAATCCCGTATCTTTGCACTCGCTTTGACAGACAAGGCAACATGGTGGATGTAGTTCAGTTGGTTAGAGCGTCAGATTGTGGTTCTGAATGTCGTGGGTTCGAGCCCCACCCTCCACCCAAGCCAAAACAAGCGGAAATCCTGATAAACAAAGGGTTTCCGCTTGTTCGTTTTTTATAGTCGCTTCTTTACAAGTACTAATAAAAAACCACAAGTAAACGTAAATTGTTGTATCTATGTTGCACCCAATAAATGAATATTATGATGACGTTTAAACCTACAATACGAAAAGAAAAGATGAAAGCAGACAAGACATGGACTGTTTTTATTTAAGTTTTGTATAAACAAATATACGGCTTTTACGGCAACATCCTTTTTTATTTCAACACATACACTGGAACTGCGGATGAACCATATAGTTTTGTATGGCCTGCTTGATGTTAAATATTGTAAATAAGGGATGAGGCGTTTTGATTTGCCGCAATAAATCATTAACTTTGCACATTGTTACATATAAATGCTGAAAAGCGTGAAAATAAGAGAAGTGGTTGACGCCCTTGAACGTTTCGCGCCCCTGCCCCTGCAAGAGAGCTTTGACAATGCCGGCTTGCAGGTAGGATTGACAGAGGCGGAAGTATCAGGGGCTTTGTTGTGTCTTGACGTGACGGAGGCTGTGGTGGACGAGGCCGTAGCCTTGGGCTGCAACCTGATAGTGAGCCATCATCCGCTGATATTCCACGCGCTTAAGCACGTCACTTACGAGAATGACGTGCAGCGGGTCGTGGCCAAGGCACTGAAAAATGACGTTACGGTGGTGTCGATGCACACCAACATAGACAACGCTCCGGGTGGTGTTAATTTCAAGATAGCCGAAAAAATGGGACTTCAACATGCCCGTTTCTTTGCGCAGAAGATTGTGGACGGCATCGAATGTGGCAGCGGAGTGATAGGTGATTTGCCTGAGGCCGTGGCCGCAGATGATTTTGTGATAATGCTCAAGCGCAAGTTCGATGTTGAATGTGTTGAGTGCAACCAGCTGTTGCGCCGGCCGATAAAGACTGTTGCCGTGTGTGGCGGCGCAGGGTCGTTCCTTCTCGGTAGTGCCATTGCCGAGGGAGCGGACGCATTTGTGACGGGTGAGATGCATTATCATGAGTATTTCGGGCACGAACAGGAAATACAGATAGCTGTCATCGGCCATTACCAGAGCGAGCAGTTCACCAACGAGATATTCAAGCAGATAATAGAGGAAAGGTGTAAGGGTGTTAAGGCTTACCTGACCAAGACCAACACCAACCCGATAATCTATTTATAGCAGGCGAGTCGCAAGCCGTCAGGCGTTGCTCCCTATACGTAGTTTTCCGAATAGATTAAACTAAAAATAATTAAAATAAGGTGGCAGGATGGTTGGCAGCGAAGCTATTGGGCTTGTCTGCTTGTCGCTTGTCCCTTGTCAACTAAAAAAGAAAATATGGCAAAAAAAGATCCCACAGATTTGTCAGTGGAGGAGAGACTGAAAGCCCTCTACCAGTTACAAACCACGTTGTCGGCCATCGACGAGGAGCGCGCCCTGCGCGGCGAGTTGCCGCTTGAGGTGCAAGACCTCGAGGACGAGATAGCCGGACTTACCACGCGCGTTGAGAAAATAAAGAATGACATCAAGGAGTTTGAAGACGCAGTTAAGCAGAAGAAGGCTGAAATCAATGAGGCGCAGGCCAGCGTTGAGCGTTATAAGACCCAGCTTAACGACGTGAAGAACAACCGCGAGTATGACACTTTGAGCAAGGAGATAGAGTTCCAGACACTTGAAATTGAACTTTGCAACAAGAAAATACGCGAGGCCAATGCCAAAGTGGAGGAGAAAAATAACGACCTCAAGGTCACAGAGGAGCAGATAGCCGACCGCCGTCAGGCTTTAGAGGAGAAAAAGAGCGAGCTTGACGAGATAATGGACGAGACACGCGCAGAGGAGGAAAGACTGAAAGAGAAGGCCAAGGAGCTTGAAATAAAGATAGAGCCGCGCCTGCTGACCAGCTTTAAGCGTATACGCAAGAACGCGCGCAACGGTCTCGGTATCGTTTACGTGCAGCGTGACGCCTGCGGCGGATGCTTCAATAAGATACCGCCGCAGCGCCAGCTCGATATCAGGATGCACAAGAAGATTATCGTCTGTGAGTATTGCGGCCGTATCCTTATCGACCCCGAACTGGCTGGTGTGAAGACCGACAAGCCTGTTGAGGAGAAACCGAAGCGTAAGCGCACGATACGCAAACGCACGGTGAAGAAAGAAGACGAGGACGACGACTTCGTGCCGGAGGAGAGACTGTCGTAAGGAATTTAAGTTCATGCGGTTGTACGGGTTATAAGGTTATAGCCATACAACCGCATGAACTCAAAACCTTAAACCTTATAAATGTAAAATAACCGAAACAATAAAAAATAAAACCATGAACCAGAAACCTAAACAAAATTACACGTTTGCGTTGATTGTCGTGTTCATCGTCCTTTTCCTCATAGGATTCATTACGACGATGAACAACTCGATGATCGACTTCTGTAAGCAGGCGTTCGGCCTTACCGAGCAACAGGGACAATATGTTAACACCGCTTTTTACGGGGCTTACCTGTTGTCAATCCCGTTCGCTTTCCTTATGAACAAGATTGGATATAAAGGCACGCTCATACTTGGACTTGCCGTAGCAGGCATAGGCTTTGTGATAAATTCGTTTGGTATCGATTCTGCAATATCGGCCGGTAGCAATGTCTACACTGTGTTCCTTAGCTGCATGTGCCTTGTGGCAATGGGTGTGGTGATGCTGCAGAATGTTGCAAACCCGTATGTAATGGTGCTTGGCTCGCCTGAAGGCGGCGCGTTCCGTATGACGCTCAGTATGGCCATCAATTCAGTGGCTACAACTGTTGCGCCGATATTCATAACTACGATGATACTCGGCGGCGAGAAACCTGCGCCGGAACTTGTGCCCGGCCCGTTCCTTGGCTTGGGCGTGTTCACCCTTATCATAGGTGTCATCATAGCCATGTTGAAGTTGCCTAAGATAGACGAGGGCAAGCAGGCTGAGGAAGCCGGTATAAAGCGTGAGTACAAGAGCAGTGTGTTCAAGTATCCGCACGTATGGCTGGGCGCGCTCGGAATTTTCATGTACATGGGTCTCGAAATAGGTGTTCCGTCTATGCTTTCGGCCCGCTTCGCGCTCCTTGGCGAGACAAACTCGGAAACTATAACCTCTTTCTTGGCGTTCTATTGGGGCGGCATGATGGTAGGGCGTTTCATCGGAGCAGGCATCTTGACTAAATTTAAGCCGCGCGTACTTCTTACGTCTTGTCTCAGTCTCGGCGCGTTGTGTATAGCAATTTCGCTTGTGCTCGCCGACAGCATGGCCGGCATTTGGTGCATGATAGCCGCCGGGTTGTTCCATTCGGTTATGTGGCCGCTTATCTTCAACCTTGGCCTTCAGGCTCTTGGCCCGCATACAAAGGCGGCTACCGGAATCATCAATACTGGCGTTATCGGCGCGGCCGTGCTTATGCCGATAATGGGTTGGGTGGTTGATGCGACCGGCGTAATTATCGCCATGAACTTGATGTTTATATTTTACGCTTACATAATTTGGTTCTGTAACTTTGGAAGCAAGATAGGCATTAAGGAATAAAGACGTTTTTTACATAGTATGTTATATTCGGATCCCCTTGCGCTGTTAATAAGGCGCAAGGGGATTTGTTTATGGATAAAGTTATTCTTGTTGTTGTAAAATATATCATTGAAAGTTTTGCGTTTCCGTATTAAAATGTTATCTTTGTCGGCGTACTCAAAAGGTGGTGCCCGGCGCTTGTCGCCTATGGCTGAGAAGATACACATTGCACCAGTACGGGTAATGCCGACGCTGGGATTTTGGTGACATTCTTACTTTTCCGCATGTCGTATTGATGTTCATGCGTTCCGTCTTTTCCAGTACACATTATTATAATTAAAGGACTGAACGATGAAACGATACGTGTCTGCTTTGACCATAGCAGGTTCCGACCCGTCGGGCGGGGCGGGGCTTCAGGCTGACTTAAAGACGTTTTCCGCGCTTGGCGTTTACGGCGCTACGGCTATCACCGCCGTCACGGTGCAGAACACACAGGGCGTGAAATATGTGCAGAAGTTGCCCGCTCAGGTGGTTTACGACCAGATTATTACCGTCATGGAAGATGTACGCATTGACGCGGTAAAGGTAGGTATGGTGAACGATGCCGAAACACTTGACGCCATTGTGTGTGCCATGTCGGAACGTAAGCCTAAGTTCTTGGTTGTTGACCCCGTTATGGTCTCGACCAGCGGATGCGCCTTGATGCAGCCAGACGCTTTGGCCGTGATGAATGAACGGCTGCTGCCTCTTGCCGATTTGGTGACTCCCAACCTTCCCGAGGCGTGGACTTTGGCCGGTACGGACACGTCAGTTGACGATGCCGCACAGGCCATATTACGGCTTGGCGTAAAGTCATTGCTGATTAAGGGCGGGCACGCGGAAGGAAAGGCAAAGACCGATTGCCTCTATATAAATAAAGGTGGATGCGCAAGGTGTGTGCATTTAACGGCAGAGACGGTGAATACCAAGAATACCCATGGCACGGGATGTACGCTGTCGTCGGCTATTGCCGCGTTCGCGGCACGTGGCTGTGAGTTTGAAGATGCCGTGAGGAAAGCGAAAACTTACCTGACAGAAGCGTTGAAGGCTGGAGCCGACATTGTTGTAGGTAAAGGATACGGCCCCGTTAACCATTTGTTTCAACCTAGTTCGTTGATGATAAAAGATGAAGAATAAATTACAATTTATAACTCATTTTACTGAAACATACTCTTATCTTGACTCGGCAATGATAGCCCTAGAGGGCGGTTGCCGGTGGATACAGTTGCGTATGAAAGATGCCGATGAGGCTGAGATTGAGCGTGTAGCGCGGCTTGTTATGCCAGAATGCAAGCGCATGGGGGCGGTGTTTGTCATCGACGACCATGTGGAGTTGGCCCTTCGTTTAGGGGCTGACGGCGTGCATCTTGGCAAGAACGACATGCCCGTAGACGAGGCGCGCCGCCTTGCCGGTGACGGTTTTATCATCGGCGGTACGGCAAATACGTTTGAAGACGTGCAAAGGCTTGCCGCGCAGAGTGCCGACTATATAGGCTGTGGCCCGTTCCGTTTCACCACAACGAAGAAAAACCTTGCTCCGATGCTCGGCATTGAAGGATACAAGCGCATTCTTTCGCAGATGAAGGAGCATGGAATAACGCTGCCGCTTGTGGCAATCGGCGGCATAACCAACGACGACATACCGCTGCTTATGGCCGCAGGCGTGTCGGGAATAGCCCTCAGCGGCAGTGTGCTTCGTGCCGAAAATCCTGTTGAGGAGATGAAGATAGTAGTTGAAAAATTAAGAATTAAGAGTTAAGAAAAATACCGTTGCATATTTTCTTAACTCTTAATTCTTAACTAAAACAATAGTTTATGGAGAATAACATAAAAATCACTTACCCGGGGTCGGAGAAAGTCTATATGAAAGGCTCTCTCTATCCCGACATCAAGGTCGGGATGCGCGTCGTTCACCAGTTGCCGACGGTGACCATTGAAGACGGAAAGAGGGTTGAACGCCCCAATCCTCCTGTCTATGTTTACGATACATCAGGGCCTTACAGCGACCCGGACGTTGAGATTGACGTCAAGAAAGGTCTTCCGCGTATGCGTGAGCCGTGGATAATGAAGCGCGGCGGAGTGGAGCGTTTGCCTGAGATTTCGTCAGAATACGGCCGCATGCGGCGTGACGACCGCTCGCTTGACCATCTGCGTTTCGAGCATATAACGTTGCCTTTGAGGGCGAAGAAGGGTTGCCAAGTGAGCCAGATGTACTACGCCAAGCAGGGCATTGTCACGCCGGAAATGGAATATGTCGCAATCCGTGAGAACATGAACTGCGCCGAACTGGGCATCGAGACGCACATAATCCCCGAGTTTGTGCGCGACGAAGTGGCCGCAGGACGTGCCGTAATACCGGCCAACATCAACCACCCCGAGTCAGAACCGATGATTATCGGGCGTAATTTCCTTGTTAAAATCAACACCAACATAGGCAATTCGGCCACAACCTCGGGTATTGACGAGGAGGTGGAGAAGGCCGTTTGGAGCTGCAAGTGGGGCGGAGATACGCTCATGGACTTGTCAACGGGCGACAATATCCACGAAACCCGCGAGTGGATTATCCGCAACTGCCCCGTTCCCGTGGGCACGGTGCCGATGTATCAGGCCATGGAGAAGGTTAAGGGAAAGGCCGAAGACCTGAGTTGGGAGCTGTTCCGCGACACGTTGATAGAGCAATGCGAGCAGGGAGTTGACTACTTCACAATCCACTGCGGCATACGTCTTCAGAACATTCATTTGGCCGACAACCGCATGACGGGCATGGTGAGCCGCGGCGGAAGCATCATTTCCAAGTGGTGTCAGATGCACCAGAAGGAGAGCTTCCTTTACGAACATTTCGACGACATCTGCGACATTTGCGCGCAGTATGACGTCGCTCTGTCGCTTGGCGACGGCCTTCGTCCGGGCAGCATATACGATGCCAACGACCGTGCGCAGTTCGCCGAGCTTGACACTATGGGCGAACTCGTGGAACGTGCTTGGGCTAAGAACGTGCAGGCTTTCATCGAAGGACCCGGACATGTGCCCATGCACAAGATTCCGGAGAACATGCAGAGGCAGATAGAGAAGTGCCATAACGCGCCGTTCTACACTCTCGGCCCGCTTGTAACCGACATTGCGCCGGGCTACGACCACATCACCAGCGCCATCGGAGCCGCCCAGATAGGCTGGCTCGGCACGGCGATGCTGTGTTATGTAACGCCGAAAGAGCACCTTGCATTGCCCGACCGCGACGATGTCCGCGTGGGAGTTGTAACATATAAGCTGGCCGCCCACGCCGCCGACCTTGCCAAGCAGCATCCCGGGGCGATGGTTCGCGACAATGCGTTGAGCAAGGCTCGTTACGAGTTCCGTTGGAAAGACCAGTTCAATTTGAGCCTCGACCCGGAGCGTGCGCTTGAATATTACAAGACGGCTAACCATGTTGGAGGCAAGTATTGTACGATGTGCGGCCCTAACTTCTGCGCGATGCGTATCAGCCAGACCATCAAAGAAGGGGAGTGTGATGTTGAGTAGTTAAGGAATTAAAGTAGTTAAGGAGTTAAGACAATGGCTTTTTTGATTAACGTTAAGTGTTTCCGTCAATGAAGCATTTGTCTTAACTCTTTGGCTACATAACTTCTTAACTCCTTAAGAATAAGTAAATTACCGTTTAAATAACAAATAAAATGATTGAAAAGAAAGTTTCACAGGGTATCATCAGTACCTATTTTGAGAAGTTGGAAAGAAACCTCGACCTCGACGTAGCCATTGTTGGCGGCGGCCCGTCGGGCATTGTTGCGGCTTATTATCTGGCAAAGGCCGGCCTGAAAGTAGCCCAGTTCGACCGCAAACTGTCACCCGGCGGCGGCATGTGGGGTGGCGCAATGATGTTCAACCAGATTGTTGTTCAGGAAGAAGCAATCGACATAGTAAAGGATTTCGACATCAACTATAAGCCTTACGGCGACGGACTTTACGTCATGGACTCTGTTGAGAGTACGTCGGCACTGCTCTATAAGGCAGTACACGAGGGCGCAACAATCTTCAACTGCTACTCTGTCGAGGACGTGGTGTTTAAGAATAATGTAGTGAGCGGCGTTGTAGTAAACTGGACTCCGGTGCTCCGTGAGGGTCTGCATGTTGACCCGCTGAACATAATGGCTAAGTGCGTAATCGACGGAACGGGTCATGACAGCGAGATGTGCAAGACCGTTGCTCGCAAGAATGGCATCCGCCTGGCTACCGATACGGGCGATGTTATCGGCGAACGTTCGCTCGACGTCGTTGCTGGAGAGGAAGAAGTGGTCAACGGAACGAAGGAAATCTATCCCGGACTTTACGTCTGCGGCATGGCAGCTTCTGCCGTCAGCGGCACACCTCGCATGGGACCCATCTTCGGCGGAATGCTCATGTCAGGCAAGAAGGTTGCACAGCTTATTATTGAAAGACTGAAAAAATAATATAAGTAATAGACCTAACACCCATCATAACAACCCTGACACCCACCCCAGCCCTCCCAAAGGGAGGGGGCTTAAAATGCTTTGTCGGTATGATATAATCTAAAAGGTAATCAAGCTCCCTCCCTTCGGGAGGGTTGGGGTGGGTGTTTGGGTGCTTATTTTATGCTTTGGCTTGTAATAACTTCACCTTCGTTTATTCCCGATGAGGCCTCATTCCTTCACCGTCTGTTCGTTCACGGCGTAGACATTGTGCATCTGCGCAAGCCCGGGGCGACGGCTGAAGAGTGCGCTAAGCTGCTTGACGGATTGACAAGCGACGACCGCCGGCGCATCGTAATACACGACTTTTTCGAGCTTGCTGAGCCTTACGGCTTAAAAGGAATACATCTTAACGCTCGGCGTAGCACTGTGCCTGACGGCTACGAGGGGCACGTCAGCCGTTCGTGTCATTCTTTGGAAGAAGTGAAACGATATAAAGACGCTTGCGATTACGTCTTTCTTAGTCCAATTTTCGACAGCGTTTCAAAGCAAGGTTACGCCTCGGCTTTCACCGATGCGGCGCTTCGTCAAGCGTCAAAAGACGGCATAATCGACAATAAGGTTGTCGCCCTCGGCGGCGTAATTCCCGACAAAATCGATTACTTACGACAATTAAACTTCGGCGGGGCGGCCATGCTCGGCTGTGTGAACAGCCTCGCCGCATTGCCTGAAAACAGGCAAATCGAGGCGTTGAAGGTAGTGAGGAAGAGCGTAAAAGGTTGATGCCGCTCCTTGTCTTTAATACTTTACTTTGTCTTTATATTTTACGAAAAGCGATGTGATTTCATCGACAGCAGTGTATGGAGTAAGTCGTGGAAACGAGTCTTTGGGTATCGTCAGGCGTGCCTTTGTTTCATTGGAGACAATTATATCATAAGATTCCATTATACCGCTAATGCTGTAATAAACGGAAATAGAGTCCTTGTTGTCGTTATTTGATAGGGTCGAGGAGTATTGCCTTATTTTGTTTTTGGCGTTTTTAGGTGATGAAATAGTGTTTTCGTAATCGCTTTTCAGCTCCACTTTCCATCCGTTTTTGGGCAAGGTACATTCAAAATGATAATTCTTGAAGCCGCTTGCGCGCTTGAATCTGTCGGTTATCAACATCTTGGCTTGCCGTGCGTTGCGCCGGTATTTCGCGGTGTCTGTCATTATTATGGTGCAGCTTTCGCCGTTTCTTTTTTCATTGGTCGCCGTGAAAACCAGTGCCCCTACGTTTTCTTCTTCTGTCAATGAGAATTGCGCATTGTCGTAAAAATCAGGTTCAAAAATACTGTTTGAGGTTGTCGTGAACGGACATTCCACAATCCAGTAGGTTTTTCTTATCTCGAATTTAGGATACCATGGGGATAGAAAACCCTTTCCTATGCACACTGTGTAATGCTCGCTTGTAGCGTAATATGCCGTCCAAGAAAATGCGGCGAAGAATATTATCGGTAAACAAAGTATTGCAAAAGCCAAGAATATGCGCAGATATAGTTTTACCGCCCGAGTTTTCTCTGTGCGTATCCCTACAAAGAACGCCACAACGCCCGTCAGCCAAGCTAGCAACATTGAGTTGTGCGTGACGTTCCACCTGAGCTGAAAGTCGGTGTAATATTCAAATATTATTGCGGCGATGGCCAGCGCAAGCACAGCCAAGTGCACCCTTGTCAGCCACAGGCATACGTCGCCACGCAGTTTCGTGCCTGTCCGCCGTCGCGTATTTACACCGCATGTCACTGCCGCAGCAGTGAGCAAAGCCATGATGTAGAAAGCCATGCCGTCCTCCTTTCTTTGTGCCTTGATATATGCAAATATATAGTTTTTCATTCATATCCGTGTGTCGTGGATGTGTAAAAGTTCCTTTTTGTGCTTAAACTTACGTTGGTGTGCGTAATGTTTGGTGATTTTCAATGATTTACATATCTTTGCACTCATAAATTGAAAGAGTTTTAATATCTTGATGATAAAAATCGTAGAGTGGTGTTTTTAATTGAATCAATAACATAATTTAAAATTAGCAGAGATGTATAGAATGATTTTGAACGAGACATCCTATTTTGGAACAGGATGCCGTAAGAACATTGCCGTCGAGGCGGCGCGCCGTGGTTACAAGAAAGCCTTTTTCGTAACGGACAAAGACTTGATACGTTTCCATGTGGCCGACAAGGTGACGGAAGTACTTGAACAGAATGACATACCATACGAAGTGTACAGCGATGTTAAGGCAAATCCCACCATCGCCAATGTACAGAACGGCGTGGCGGCTTTCAAGGCTTCAGGCGCTGACTTCATCGTGGCACTTGGCGGCGGTTCGGCTATTGACACGGCAAAGGGCATCGGCATTGTGGCCAACAATCCTGAGTTTGCCGACGTGAAGTCGCTTGAGGGCGTAGCCGACACCCACAACAAGGCCGTGCCTACGTTCGCGCTGCCCACTACGGCCGGCACAGGTGCCGAGGTGACGATAAATTATGTGATTATAGACGAGGACGCGCAGAAAAAGATGGTATGCGTAGACCCCAACGACATTCCCGCAGTAGCCATTGTAGACCCCGAACTGATGCTTTCGATGCCTAAAGGGCTGACCGCCGCCACCGGCATGGACGCCTTGACGCACGCCATAGAGAGTTTCATCACGCCGGGCGCGTGGGTTATGTCAGACATGTTTGAGGTTAAAGCAATCGAATTGATAGCCCAGAACCTGAAAGCAGCCGTTGACAACGGCAACGACCTTGCAGCCCGCGAGGCCATGTCGCAGGCGCAGTATATCGCCGGCATGGGCTTCAGCAATGTAGGTCTTGGCATCGTCCACTCGATGGCCCATCCGCTAGGCGCGCATTATGACACGCCGCACGGCGTAGCCAATGCCTTGCTGCTGCCTTACGTTATGGAGTATAACGCCGAGTCGCCAGCCGCTCCCAAGTATATCAAGATAGCCGAGGCCATGGGCGTTGACACCAAGGGCATGACCGAGGCTGAGGGCGTACAGGCTGCTATCGAGGCCGTGCGCAAGCTCTCGTTGAGCATTGGCATACCGCAGAAACTTCACGAGATAGGCGTGCGCGAGGAAGACTTACACCAGCTTGCCATCGACGCTTTCAACGACGTTTGCACCGGAGGCAATCCGCGTCCGACGTCGGTGGAAGATATTGAAGTTCTGTATCATAAGGCGTTTTAATCTTTTCTTTATAGCAGGCAGCCACGGATTTTCAAGTCCGTGGCTGTTTTTTTATGCCGCTATTGTGGTTTATGCTTTTTTTGTTTCCCTTTACAGGTACAAAGAAAAACCATATTCTTCATCTCTCCCCGTTGTCAACAGTCTTGATTACCCTGCACGGATTGCCCACGGCTACGCAGTTGTCTGGCACTGAGCGGGTTACAACACTGCCCGCGCCTATGACGCTGTTGCGTCCGATTGTTACGCCGGGTAGCACTATTACGCCACCGCCCAGCCACGCGCCGTCGCATATTTTTACGGGCTTTGCAAGCGTCAGGCATATTTCTTCATCGTCAAGACCAGTGTCAGGCAGGGTGCGTTCGGCGAAGCGGGTGGAGTGCGTGGCTGTGTAAATTTGCACGTTGGATGCTATCATTACGTTGTTGCCTATTTCGATTATGTTGTTATCGACAAAGGTGCAGTTCATGTTGATGATTACGCGGTCGCCGATTAAGACGTGTTTGCCGTACTCACAGTGGAAGTCGATGTCTATGTGAACGTTGCGCCCTATGCGCCCCAGCATCCTTTTTAATATCTCCATGCGTGCGGCGCGGTCGCCCGGGTCGGTTTCGTTCAGTTGTTTTGTCAGCCGTTTGGCGTTCAGGGCCATAGCCGCTAGTTCAGGGTCGCCTCCGTTGAAAGGTTCTTCGGCGAGGCATTTTTCAAGTTCGGTCTTCATGGTTTTGTTGCTTTTGTTTCTGCAAAAATAGGAATTTATAGGGCAAATATGTGTTATATGATGTTGATTTATGTTAACTTTTCGGGGGGGGTAAACGTAAAGTGTAGTTTGTCGGTTTGCATACAAAGTGTAGTTCTTGTACTTTTGTGCCGCCTGAAGACAGACATTATGGGACGTAATGATGCCGGTGCGTAACTTGCTGATAATCAATATCTCTACGAAAGGCCGTCTTTTAGCTTCCAAAAGGCCGTTTTTTGCGGGCTGAAAGGCGGTCTTTTGGAACACGAAAGACGGCAAGTTGGAAAACCAACGGTCTTGCCGGTGCAACATTTCCACCGCATTTCCCGTCTAAAAGAAAAAAGAATGGATATAAATCAAAATGTTATGAAAACAATAACAAGACTTTCCGCGCTGTGCTGCTGTGCGTTTTTTGTGCACTCCGTGGCGGCGCAGACCGTCACAGGACGCGTCGTTGACGGCGGCGGACAGCCCCTGCCTTACTCCAACGTGGTGGCTCTCTCGCTGCCCGACTCGGCCTTCGTCTCCGGCGTTATGACCGCTGATGACGGCTCGTTCACCCTCGACACCAAGGGCGCAGGCCGCCTGCTGCGCTTCTCCTCGCTCGGTTACAAGACGGTTTACGCCGACCGCTGCGACGACATGGGCACTGTCCGCCTCGAGGCCGTGTCGCAGGTACTGGGCGAAGTGGTCGTTAAGAGCGACTTTCCAAAGACCCGCCTTAAGGGCGAGGGCATGGTGACGGGTGTAGGCGGAACCATACTAGAGCACGCTGGAACCATAGAGCGCCTGCTCGACCGCATACCAAACGTATCAGCAAGGAATGGCGAAATAGAGGTGTTCGGGCGTGGAAAGCCCGAGCTTTACATCAATGGCCGAAAGGTGAGGGATGACTCCGAACTGCAGCGTTTGAGTGCGGACAATATAAAAGAGGTGGAGGTCATCACCAACCCCGGCGCGCGTTACGATGCCAGCGTTACGTCAGTCATACGCATACGGACGAAGAAGGCCGTCGGCGACGGCTTCAGCCTTGACAACCGTTTGTTCGGAGAACTTAATGATTACGGCTATCTTGTGGGCGAGGACAACCTCAACATGAACTACCGCACGGGCGGACTTGACGTCGGCGCGACGCTCCGCGCCTCGAAATGGGCCAGCCCCGACCCCAAGACTTTGGAGCAGGTGACGCATTTGGAGAATACCTGGCGGCAGCACAGCGAGCTGGACCAGGTGTATAAGAACGAAAACCTGTACGCGCGCCTGGCCGTGAGCTATATGTTCAACCAAGACCATTCTGTCGGCATAAGCGCGAGCTACCGCCGCCAGCCGTGGAACAAGCCGGGCGGCTGGATGGAGTCTACGCTCACGCAGGACGGCACGCTTACCGAGCAGCTGCGCAGCGACTACACCGCCTCAACGCAGGCTACCACGCTTCAGGGCAACGCTTATTATACGGGAAAAATAGGCCGGTGGAGCATCGATTTCAACACCGATTGGATGTACACCAAGTCAGATGCGACGATGAACACCGTCGAAGACTACACCGAGACGGGGCAACCCACGGAGCACAACGACGTTACTACGAACACCGTTCCGCGCAGCAACCTCATAGCTTCGAAGCTCGTTGTTACCGCTCCGCTCTTCGGCGGCAGCCTTTCTTTCGGCGGCGAATACTCTTACTCCACGCGGAAGACGGTGTACACCGTGCTGCCCAAGGGCATCATCGACGACGACCGCAGCCGCACGGAGGAGGGTCTTGCCACGGCGTTTGTGGAGTATGCGCGGCAGTTCGGCCCGGTCAGCGCGCAGCTCGGGCTGCGTTACGAGGACGTGGACTTCGACTATTACGAGGACGGCAAGCGCATAGCGGAGCAGAGCCGGTCGTATGGCGACTGGTTTCCGTCGGTGGCCCTCTCGGCGATGTTCGGCAAAGTAGGCCTGCAACTAGGCTATTCCGCCGACATACGCCGCCCCTCATATAGCCAGCTGCGCAGCAACATAAACTACGACAACCGCTATACCTACGAGGGCGGCAACCCCTTCCTGCAACCTACAAAGAGCCATAACGTGAACTTTGCCGCCTCGTACAAGTGGCTCATGTTCAGTGCGGGATACTCACACATCATCGACCCTATACTTGCGAACAGCGAGACTTACAACGACGACCCTGCTGTAGCGTTGTTCCGTCAGGTTAACGGCGAGGCTTACGATAAGGTATTCGCCTCGCTCAACCTTCGTCCCACGTTCGGCATCTGGCATCCTTCCTTGATGCTGGGAGTGCAGAAGCAGTGGTTCAAAATGGCCGTTCACGGGCGCAATCCGTTGGACAACCCGTTGGCGACAATACGCTTCGACAACACGGTTGAGACCAAGTTGTGCGAGATTTCGCTCAATATGAATTGCACAACTACCGGAGCAGACGAGAACAACTACTTGCGCAAACCGTCGTTCCGCGCAGACTTGTCGCTCTACAAGTCGTTCCTGAAGGACAAACTGTCTCTCTCGCTCTACGTTTCCGACCTGTTCAAGACTGGCAAGAACAGCGTTGTAACATATTACGGAACAATGCGCGAATCGATATACGAGTCGAAAGCGATGCGCAACATCAACCTTACCGTGCGCTATAAGTTCAACACCTCGCGCAGCAAATACAAGGGAACGGGCGCAGGAGCAGGGCAGAAGAATCGCTTGTAAGCTAATTAAGAGTTAAGAATTAAGAGTTAAGAATTAAGAGTTAAGAAAATTACCGACAGAGCATATTTTCTTAACTCTTAATTCTTAATTTTTAATTCAAAAGCTCTTAACTCTTAATTCTTTTTCGTATTTTTGCGTTATGAAAATACTGTCAAAACTCGGCAACGAGACGTTATTACAGCGTGAGAAAACGGCTTTTTTGTGTTCCCGTAAAACGCCAGACATGCTTGAATACCTTGTCGGCAAGTGGATATTGAGCCTTTCGGCCGAGCGCGATTGCATTATGTGCGGCAACCAGTCGCCTATGGAACGTGCCGTGTTTACCACCCTGTTGCAGCGCAAGATACCGGTAATCCTGTTTTTGGCTGAGGCCATGCACGGCCACTGGAGCGGCGACATAGTCGACGCTTTGGGCGAAGGCAGGCTGCTAATCGTCACCCATTGCGATACCGGCGTGCATAACGTTACGGCCCGTTCGGCATTTGACAGGAACGTGCTGATGATGTCTATGGCTCAGAAAATTGTCGTTGGGTATTGTACGAAGGGCGGAAAGCTGGAGCGTGCGCTGGCCGGTTTCGACAACGTTGAGTATTTGGAGAACGGCCAGCCGTGGCTGAAAATGCCGGGCGAGGCCGCCGCAGTACCTGTAAAGGCAGAGCCAGAGCCGGGCAGGCTGGGGCAGTGGAGCAGGGCGCTGAGGTTGAAGCGTGGCACGATATTCCTTGATTTTAATGACAGCGGGGTTGAGACTTACTTCAAGATAACCCACAGCTTGCAGGTAGAAGGTGGCGGATATGGTAGGGAAAAACTGTTTTTCGACCGTAAGGAGCTGGTTGCATTTCTTTCCGCTTTGCGTTTTATGTCAGAGAAAACAAGTGTTGGCGAGCCTGTTCCGCCAGAGCTTACGGTGGCATCACTCAGCGGTGACATAACATTCGGCGTGTCTCCTCATGGCGGAGCGCAGCTGTTGACTGTGACGCAAAGCAAAGACATGCCCGGAGGCAGCCGCCGTGTAAACACGGTTTCGATGCTTTCCGCCGAACTTCCGATGCTTATAAAGGGCGTGGAGGAGGCTTTGGCGGAGTGGAAAGAGTGAAAAATTAAGAATTAAGAGTTAAGAATTAAGAAAAACACTCGTATTTTACCATATTGGTGTTATATTTGTAATATATGGTAAAACGGCATCATTTGGAGATATAAGCATGTCTCAGTGTTTGCTTGTATCTTGTCAACTTGTAACTAAAAAGAAATATGTCAGCAGGTAAATGGATAGGCGGAATACTCGGCTTCATGTCGGGTGGCGCGCTCGGAGCGCTGGCCGGAGTGGCCTTGGGCGCATTGTTTGATTACGGACTGAAGGCCGTCAACAAGGACGAAGGCGGCAATACCAACGGTTTTGCGGGGGCTGATGACGCTTGGGAGCAGGCACGCCGACGGCAGTATTACGAGGGGCAGCGCAACAGTTTCCTGTTCTCGTTGCTGGTGTTGGCCTCATATATAATCAAGGCCGACGGCCGGGTGATGCACTCGGAGATGGAGTTTGTGCGCCGCTTTCTGCGCATGAACTTCGGCGAAGCGGCCGTAGAGCAGGGTAACGCTATACTGTTGCGCCTCTTTGACGAGCAGAAACGCATGGACGCAAGCCGTCCCGGGGCGTTCAAGGGCGTAATACGCGAGAGCTGTGCGCAAATCGCTGCCAACATGGATTACTCTCAAAGGCTGCAGCTATTGAACTTTCTCGTGATGCTGGCGCAGGCCGACGGCAGCGTGCCCGGCAGCGAGGTGGACGCCCTGAGGGCTGTTGCGCGCGGCATGGGTATGGCCGACAGCGACCTAGACTCTATGTTGAAACTCAGCGGAGGCACGCTTGATGACGCTTACGCGGTGCTCGGCGTGAAGCCCGACGCAACAGACGACGAGGTGCGCGCCGCCTACCGCAAGCTAGCTTTGCAACATCATCCCGACCGCGTGGCCGCCCTTGGCGACGACATACGCCGTGCGGCAGAAAAGAAATTTCAGGAAATCAACGAGGCAAAAGAACGCATATACAAGGCAAGGGGAATGTGATGGCAAGCTGATTGAAAATCGCTTGTTTTGTAAAAG
>ERZ780212.1429-NODE-1429-length-18767-cov-4.658348_pt1 | contig 18767 bp, 17 predicted proteins | sample MGYA00511364_ERZ780212 | MGnify/ENA primary metagenome ERZ780212 (study PRJEB29588, sample SAMEA2147991) | human gut metagenome | biome: human gut; feature: human-associated habitat; material: faeces | place: Denmark | collected 2008/2010 ...
CTTCCCTGCCCGCTGGGCGGTGTGGGGCGCTCGCCGCTGGGCATTTCGGGCACTTCCCCGTCAGGAAGCTCTGACTTCTCGCCGTTTGGCATCTGACCATCAAAGCTCTCGGGCGGTTCACCGTCTGGCTTCTGTCCGCCGCCGGGGAAGCCGCCGCCCATGCCCATGCCGGTGGAAACCGTCCCGCTCTGCGCGGTTCCTTCGGTGGAGCTGTCGCCCGCCTTGAGGGTATACGCACTGTCCGCCACCACATCGGCAGATGAGAAGAGGATGAAGTTCGCACCGCATCTGGCTGTGCCGCTGTACACAGCATTGCCGTCGGCGTCTTCAATCGTGAAATCCGCGTCCGCGGCGATCAGACTGCTCTGTGCGCCGCCCGGCACGCCGCCAAAGCCCGTCGAGCCGTAAATGACGCAGGACTGCGCGGCCTCCAGGTTCATGCCCATGCCGCTGCTGCCGCCCGCGGCGAGCACCGTGCCGCCTGAGACGGTGATGGTGCCGTCGGCATCCAGCGGCTCGTTGTCCGCCGTGTTGGCCGTCCACACAACGACTGTACCACCAGTGATGGTCAGCTCGCCGTTGGAGTCAAAGCCGTCGCCGCCGGAGGAATAGGCGTCGATCGTGCCGCCGGAGATCGTCATCGTGAAGTCATAGTCCGTCAGGTCGGAATTTGCCGCATTCAGGCAGTCGTCCGAGGCGTTGATCGTAATATCACCGGAGCAAACGTTCAGCTCCGCGCCCTCAAGGCCCTCGTAGCAATTCGTGATGTCGATCGTGGGGCCGTCCGTGCCGTCCGTGCCGATGTTCAGCACCAAGTCGCAGTGAATGGCGTCATCCGCGGCGTCGATGGTCAGCGTGCCGCTCTCGACGTTCAAAAGCTGCTCGGCGTTGATGGCGTCGTTGACGGGTGCATCGATATTCAGCGTCAAATCGCGGATCGTGAGCAACGCTTCGCCGTCCTCATCCGTCGTCGCGCCGGATTTGATGCCGTTTTTGCCGTTGGCCGTGATGGTCAACTCTCCATCGCCGCAGAGGGTGACGGTCGAGCCGTCCTTACACTTAATGACGGCGTTTTCGGCATTTTCGTTTTCGGGGTAGTTGTCGTCATTGTTCTGCTCGGTATCGCTCAGGGAATTTTCCGTACCGTTGGAAACAAGGATCGTCACCTCGCTCGACTTGCCGCAGGTGATGGCGGCGGTGTTCTCACTCGTAAGTGTCAGGCCGTCCAGCACCAGCGTCACGCCGGTCGTGCTCTTTTTCACCTTGATGGAGCCGTCCGCGCAGCTGCCGGAGACGGTGTAGGTACCACTCGACGTGATCGTGAGCGCCGTGCCGTCGATCTCGTAGCCCGTGTCTGTTTTGCCCGCAGCGGTCACGCCGCTGTCTGTAAAGGTAAAGGTCACATTGCTTGCCGTGTCCGCCGTACTATTATTTATCGTACCGGCGCAGGCCGTGAGCGACAGCGCCAGCGCCGCCGCGCACAGGAAAGGCAGTATTATTTTCATAACATATATCTCCTCAATGATTTCTGATCGTTTCTTCCCCTATGGGAGCGGGGCGCGTGCTTTTTTCGCACCGTGCGCCCGTTCCTTTGAGGATGGCAACAGCATACCCGCTTTGCCTAAAAGTTACCTAAAGAAAACAAAGATTTTACCTTTAGGTTTCTTTTAGGTTGCGCGTTCATACTGGGGCTCACAAAGGAGGTTCGACACCATGGCGATCCAATGCTGTTTTGAACGATATGAAAAGAAATACTGCCTGACCCTTTCCCAGCAGCGTTTTTTATTGGAGCGGATGACGCCCTACATGAAAAAGGACGCGTACGGCGAGTACACCATCTGCAACATTTATTATGATACCGACGACTACCGCCTAATTCGCGCGTCGCTCGAAAAGCCCGTCTATAAGGAAAAGCTGCGCGTGCGCAGCTACGGCGTGCCGCAGGAGGACGGCAAGGTCTTCGTCGAGCTCAAGAAGAAGTTCGACGGCGTCGTCTACAAGCGGCGCATCACAACGGGCATTCAGAATGTGGCGCCGTTTCTCTCCGGCGAGCTGCCGAGTGAAAACTTCGGCCAGATCGGACGCGAGATCGGCTATTTTCAGTCGTTTTATCACACCGTGCCCAAAGTCTTCATCGGCTACGACCGGCTCGCCTTTGCGGGCATCGACGATCCGCAGCTCCGCATCACGTTCGACACGAACTTACGGTGGCGCGACACGGATGTCGACCTCCGCCTCGGCGACCACGGCGCGCCCATCGCGCTGCCCTGCGGCGACGTGCTGATGGAGGTCAAAATTCCTGGCACGTGCCCGCTGTGGCTCAGCCATCTGCTCTCCGACGTCGGGGCGTTCCCCGCGTCGTTTTCCAAATACGGTGCCTGCTACCGTGACGAGTTGTCCGCAGGCGTCCACACGACCAATTTAAAGGAGGATACCTTCTGTGCTTAACTCGATCTTAGGAAGCGAATTGACGTTCGTCTCGTTTCTCATCTGTACGGCGGTGTCGCTGCTGCTCGGCGTCGGCACGGCGCTCGTTTCCATGTACCGTTCGCGTACGACGCAGAGCTTCGCTGTCACGCTCGCGATTTTGCCCGCCGTGGTGCAGCTTGTCATCATGCTGGTGAACGGCAACCTCGGCGCGGGCGTCGCCGTGGCGGGTGCGTTTGGGCTCGTGCGCTTCCGCTCCGCGCCGGGCACAGCGAAGGAGATTGGAGCGCTGTTCCTCGCGATGGCCATCGGCCTTGCGACCGGCATGGGCTATGTATGGCTCGCCGTCATGGCGTTTGCCATCGTCTCGGCGGTGATGCTGCTGCTCACGGCGGTGAATTTCGGCGGCGCGGACGAGCACGAGCGCGTGCTCAGGATCACGATCCCCGAAAGCCTCGACTACGACGGATTGTTCGACGATCTCTTTGAAAAGTACACCAAGTCCTGCGTGCTTGAGCGCGTGAAAACGAGCAACATGGGCACGCTCTACGAGCTCACCTACCGCGTCATCCTGCCTGACGGCAACGCGCCCAAGGCGTTTTTGGACGAACTGCGCTGCCGCAACGGCAACCTGAATATCATCTGCGGGCGCGAGGCGACGAAAGACGCGCTCTGAGGCATCTTGATTTTTGCCCGCGCGCTCTTTATACTACACTTACTATCAGAATCAGAGGGGGGACCTTTTATGCGGCTGCTGATCGCAGAGGACGAGGTCGATCTCGCCGAGGCGCTGACGGTCTTTTTTGAAAAAAATCACTTCTCCGTCGACGCCGTGCACAACGGCTTCGACGCCTATGAATACGCCTCGTCGGGCGCATACGACGCCGTCATTTTAGACGTGATGATGCCCAAGATGGACGGTATTCAAGTGCTCGAAAAGCTGCGGCAGGATGGCGTGAAAACGCCCATCATGATGCTCACGGCCAAGGGCCAGAAGAGTGACCGCATCACGGGCTTCAACGCCGGCGCGGACGACTATCTTCCCAAGCCCTTCGACCCCGACGAGCTCTTGAGCCGCGTGCGCGCCATCCTGCGCCGCAGCGAGGCCTACCAGCCGACGGTGCTCGCCTACGGCGATCTGACGCTCGACCCCGGCAGCGGCAATTTGAGCTGCGGGAAGGACTCCATCCGCCTGAGCGGGCGTGAGTTCCAGATCATGGAGCTTTTCATGCGCTCGCCGCGGCAGGTCTTTTCCGCCGAGCGCATCATGGAGCGCGTGTGGGGCTGGGATAATGAGGCGGAGATCAACGTCGTATGGGTGAACATCTCGAATCTTCGCAAAAAGCTCAAGTCCATCGGCTCGCACGTCACCCTGCAGGCAAACCGCGGCCTCGGCTACGTGTTGGAGGAGAGCGTATGATCAAGCGCCTGCGAAACCGCTTCATCCGTATCGCGATGCTCTCCGTCACGGCGGTGATGATGCTGCTGACGATCATCCTGAACATCGCCAACTACATCTCGACCGATTCCGACCTGAAGCAAACGCTGACGCTCATCTACGAGAACGCAGGCACCATCCCCCACTCGCGCTTTCAGCTGCCGGACAGCGCCGACGCGCCGACGCCGCCGGAAAATGACGGCGGCAACGGCGACATCGCCCCCGCGCCGCCCGACGATGCGGACGATTCACAGACGCCGCAGGCCCCGCCCGACGACAAAATCGCGCGGCGTGAGGGGCCGTTCACGGCGGAAACGCCGTTCTCCACGCGCTTTTTTGTCCTGCACTACACATCAAGCGGCACGCTGACACAGGCAGACCTCGACAATATCGCCTCCGTCACGGAGGATGATACGCAGGAATATCTCTCCGCCGCGCTCGCACACGGCGCGGGCTACGGCTACTTCAACAGTTATCGCTTTTTCGTCGCGCAGACGGATGACGGCGAGAATATCGCCATCTTCCTCGACTGCTACCACGAGCTGCGCGCGATGCGCGTGGTGCTCGTGTGGTCGCTGCTCGCCGATGCGGCATGCATCCTGCTTGTCTTTTTGCTCGTTGTGCTGCTCTCGCGCCGGGCCATCGACCCAGTGGTTCGCAGCGCGCAGCAGCAGAAGCAGTTCATCACCGACGCGAGCCACGAACTGAAAACGCCCATCACCGTCATTGCCACGAGCCTCAAGGTGCTCGAAATGGAGACCGGCAAGCAGAAATGGATCGACAAGGCGATGGCGCAGACGGAAAAGCTCACCTCGCTCGTCAACTCGCTCGTCACGCTCTCGCGCATGGACGAGGAGGATTCGCCGCTCAGGATGAAGGACTTCCCCGTGAGCGACGCCGTGCGCGAAACGGCGGAAACGTTCGTCGACTTCGCCGCGTCGAAGGGGCACGAGCTGCGCCTTTCGATCACGGACGGCCTCACCTATCGCGGCGACGAGTACGCCGTGCGCCAGCTCGTCTCGATCCTGCTCGACAACGCGGTCAAATATGCACTGCCGGATTCCCCCATTGAATTCTCGCTCGAAAAGGCGAAGCGCGGCGTCGTCCTTCGCTCGTCGAACGCCTGCGAGGATGTTGCTCCGGAAAACGCGCAGAAGCTCTTCGACCGCTTTTACCGTGCCGATCAATCCCGCTCGTCGGGCAGCGGCTTTGGCATCGGCCTTTCCATCGCGCGCTCGATCTCCGAGGGGCACCACGGCTCCATCCGCGCCATCGTGGACGACGGGAAGATCACCTTCACCGCCGAGCTCAAATAAACGGCTTTTGGGCAAAAAACGCTTCGCAAAAGTTCTGCGAAGCGTTTTTCTTATCAAAGGCTCTTCTCCCCGCCCGTGACGGTCTCGATGGCGCAGGCAATGAACTTTTTCGCTGCGGGCGAGGCCTCCCTGAGCGACGGGACCGAGATGCCGAGCGTCACGAACTGCGGCGGGTCGAACGGGACCTCCGCCACCGTACCGCTCCACTTGCGCGAGATGAGCCGCTGGTTGAAGCTGACGCCGAGCCCCGCTTCGACCATGTTGTAGGTCGTGAAGCCGTCGCGCGTCGTAAAGCAGGTCTGCGGGTGCAGACCGTGCTGCTCGAGCAGGCGGTCCTGGTCGGTGTCGTGATTGGGCGAGGTGTGGATGAACGGCTCTTCCTGCAAGCGGCAAAGCGGGAACGAATCCGCCGCTGCCAACTCGTGCCCGCGCGGCAGCCACGCGACCAATTCGTCGCGAAAGACCGGCAGCCAGTCATACTTATCGCCGTGCATCTGCGCGCCGAAACAGCAGTCGACCGAGCGCTCGTTCAGCCAGCGCGCCATCTCGAGGTTGCCGCCCTCCTGCATCCGCACGGTCACGCCCGGATAGCGGGCGCGGAACGCCGTCAGGATCTTTGGCATCCACAGGGCCGAAATGCTGTAATAGCAGCCGATCGTCAGCGAGCCCTTTGACACGCCGCCGATCTCCGCGCTGAGCTGCTCGGCGTTGTGGTGCGCGCGCACGACCTCGCGCAGCAGCGGCAGCATGAGCTTTCCGTTTTCCGTAAGCTGCACGCCCTTTTTGCTGCGAAGAAACAGCGGAAAGCCGAGCTCTTCTTCCAGTGTGCCGATCATGCGCGTCACGCCTGACTGCGTGTAGCCCAAAAGCTCCGCCGTGGCCGTCAGGCTGCCGAGCTCTGCCGCGGCAAGGAACGCCTCGCATTTGACCGCTTCCATACACCCTCCTATCCATGATTTTATATCATGTTTTTCATTTCAAATAACCGTTTGCGTCATGTTTTCTCTTATTCTACAATAGCAGTCAGAAACCGTCAATCCTGTTTTTGAAACGAGGTCTTTTTTCATGGAGCATCGCCTTTCTTTTTCCTGCGACTATCTTGAGGGCGCGCATCCCGCCATCCTGCAGCGCCTGTGCGAAACGAATTTTGCGCAGACCACCGGTTACGGCACGGATGAATACTGTGAATCCGCGCGCGAGAAGATCCGCGCCGCTTGCGGCACGCCGAACGCGGAGATTCACTTCCTTGTCGGCGGCACACAGACGAACGCGACCGTCATCGACGCGCTGCTGCGCTCTTACGAGGGTGTGATCGCCGCGGATACGGGGCACATCAGCGTGCACGAGGCCGGCGCCATCGAGTTCTCCGGGCACAAGGTGCTCACGCTGCCGCAGGAGAACGGCAAGATCACCGCATCCCAAATCCGCGCACTGCTTGATCAGTACGAGGACGACGCGAACCGCGACCACACGGTCATGCCCGGGATGGTCTACCTCTCCCAGCCGACGGAGTACGGCACGCTCTATTCCAAAAAGGAGCTCGCGGCCATCAGCGCGCTCTGCCGCGAAAAGCGCCTGCCGCTCTATATCGACGGCGCGCGCCTTGCCTACGCGCTCGCCTGTCCTGAAAACGACGTGACACTGCGCGACCTTGCCGCGCTGTGCGACATTTTCTACATCGGCGGCACGAAATGCGGCGCGCTGCTCGGCGAGGCGGTCGTCATTCCCCAGCCGGGGCTCATTCCACACTTTTTCACGATCATCAAGCAGCACGGCGCGCTGCTCGCCAAGGGACGGCTGCTCGGCATCCAGTTCGACACGCTCTTTACCGATGGGCTCTACGAGCGCATCGGTAAAGACGCCGTTCGCTACGCCGACGCTATCCGGCGCGCGATGGCGGAAAACGGCTATTTGCCCTGTTTCCCCTCCCCGACGAACCAGAGCTTCTGCATCGTCAGTGAGCAGCAGCGCAAAAAGCTCGCCGAGCGCGTGGACTTCTCCGTCTGGGAGCAATATGACGAGACGCACAGCATCATCCGCTTTGCCACAAGCTGGGCGACGCGGGAAGAGGATGTGAACGCGCTCTGTCGCATCCTGCGCGAGTGCGCCGCGCAGGAAAAGGTAGCGTCCTAAAATCAAAAAAGAGCTTTCTCCGATTTTCAGGAGAAAGCTCTTTTTTATTTCATTGCGCTGCGCTCAGTTCTTTTTCATCAGCTGTTCATCCTGCTGCAAAAGCTGCTGCGTGATGATATCGAGCTGCCGGTGCTTGGCCATGCGGTCGGCGATGTTGTTCTGCACCAGCTCCGTCTCCTGATGGCCGCGGAAGGACAGCTTAAGCAGAATCGGCGTCAAGATCGTGCCGCATACGACCGTGATGACGACCGGCGTCATCATCGCGGGCGACAGCACACCCATCGAAAGGCCGCGGTTGGCGACGATCAGCGCGACTTCGCCGCGGCAGGCCATGCCCACGCCGACCTGGATGCTCTCGCGCGTGGTGAACTGGCACGCCTTGGCGCCAAGGCCGCAGCCGATGAGCTTCGAGATGATCGAAACAAGCAGCAGCAAAATCGAGAAGACGGCCATGCCGCCCGTCAGACCCGTGATCTGCACATTGATACCGATGCTCGCGAAGAACACCGGCGTGAGCAGAAGATACCCGAGGGGATTGTACTTCGTCTGGATGTAGGTGCCCTTGGGTGTGCACGCGACGGCAAGGCCCGCGGCGTAAGCGCCCGTGATATCAGCGACGCCGAAGAACTTCTCGGCGCAGTAGGCCATCACAAGGCACAGGACAAAGGCGAACACGGAGTTTCTGTGGCTGGCCCAACCGTGCTGACGCTTGAGCATCCAGCAGAAGATGCGGTTCGCGCCAAAGCCGACCACGAAGGCAAAGACGAAAAAGCCCACGATCTTGAGGAGCACCATGCCGATGCTCTCGTCACCGCCGGCAAGGCTGCAAACGAGCGTCAGTGCGATCAGGCCGAGCACATCGTCGATGAGCGCGGCGGCCAGAATCGTGTTGCCGACCTTGGTTTCGAGCTTTTTCATCTCCTTGAGCGTTTCGACCGTGATGCTCACGGACGTGGCCGTCAGGATGGTGCCGATGAAGATATTTTCGATAAAGCCGGTGCTCTCGATGAGTCCGAGCTCATCCGCGCCCCAGGCAAGCGCCGTGCCCATCAGGAACGGCACGACCACGCCAAGGACCGCGACCATGAATCCCGCCTTGCCGCTGTGCTTGAGCTCGTTGATGTCCGTGCCCATACCGGCGGAGAACATCAGCACGATGACACCAAGCTCGCTGAGCTGCTTGGTGAACTCCGTTTCCGAAAGAAGGCCAAGGCCCGCGGGGCTGAGGATCAGGCCCGCGATCAGCGCGCCCACGACCTGCGGCATCTGAAGCTTCTGCGCAATGAGGCCCAGAATCTTCGTGCTCAGCAGGATCAGCGCAAGATCCAGCAAAAAGTGATACGACATATTGATTTCCTCCCAAACTCTCTGATCTCTATCCAAATTCTTCCGTTTCATTTCGCGAGGCTCTATTCTAACTTCTTTTTTTCTTTTTTCAACAGTCAGAATCACCAAGGAAACGGAAGAATTCCTGCACAGCTCAGGCAAAATGCAATATATCTTTCATTTTTAACGTGAAATGTTTGCTTTGATTCCGTTTCCATAGCCGTTTTCACAAAAAGCAGCGTCAAATGCGGCGTTAAGAAGCCGTGAAATATGGACAGATTCATTGAATTTCTCTATGATTTACAGGGATATCGTCTATATCGTCCACACATCGCGCACATTTTGTCGCTCACGCCCATTTTGCATCTTTTCCTGCATTTTGCGCATTTTCGTCGCACAATGCGCCGTTTCTCCCCTTGCCGCGGCGGCGCGGGCGTGGTAAAATCGGCCTTGTGACATGAACAAAGGAAAGGACGAGCCATGAATCAGAAAGAACTCAATGAACTGCGCCGGCGCTTCCGGCTCGATAAGAATAATTTCAGCCGCGTGTACGGCTGCTATGTGAACTCCAACCGTGAGATCATTGCGTGGGTCGATACCTCGATGGGCCTCATGCGGCAGGAGGAGCAAGAGATGTACCTGGGCCTTCTCAAAAAGTCCCTCTCCGGCACGCTTGGCAAGAACCTCATCGACGTGGTGTTCTCCACGCAGCAGGTCGCCGACAGCGATGAGCACCGCCTCTTGCAGACTCTTCGCCAGACAGAGCTCAAGGACTCCGCCTCGCGCGAAACGCTCTGCCGCCAAATCATCGACTGCATCGACATGGGCGAGACAAACTATCTCATCCTCCTCGCCGCCGACGCCTACGACGTGCCGCACCGCAGCAAGGATGACGAGATTCAGGCCGACGCGTCGAGTGAGGTCTTCAAGTACTTTGTCTGCTCCATCTGCCCCGTCAAGGCCCCGACCCTCGAACTGCGCTACGACCTTGACCAGAGCGAGTTTCACTCAAGCTCCACCGGCTACATCGCGACCTCGCCCGAGCTCGGCTTCCTCTACCCCGCGTTCGACAACCGCACGGCGAACATTTACAATGTGCTGTTCTACTCGAAAAACGCCGCGGAGATCCATCAGGAGGTCATCGACGCGCTGTTCCACGTCGACCCGCCGATGTCTGCCGAGGAGCAGAAAAACGCCTTTGGCTCGGCGCTTGCCGACGCGCTCGACAAGGATTGCAGCTACGATGTCGTCCAGTCCGTGCACGAGCAGATCAGAGCGCGCATCGAAGATCACAAGGAGAGCAAAGACCCCGAGCCGCTTGAAATGACGGTGGGCGACGTCGGCGGCATCCTCGCCAACAGCGGCGTGAACGACGAGCAGATCGCAGCGTTCCAGCGCGAGTGCGATGAGCAGTACGGCGAGAACGCCGCGCTGAACCCGAACAACATCATCGAGAGCAAGAAGTTTGAGATCACGACCCCCGAGGTCAAAATTTCCATTGCACCGGAGAACAGCTATATGATCGAAGCGCGCGTCATCAATGGCCGCAAATACCTCCTCATCCCCGCCGACGACGGCGTGGAGGTCAACGGCATCGGCGTGAACATCCCGGGTCTTGCAAAAGAGGAATAAGAAAAAAGGAGAGAAGCCGCGGCTTCTCTCCTTCTCTTTTTGACCATTTACGCCTTGCTCTTGTAGAGGTCAGCGATGATGTCGGCGCACTTGTCGATGCCGAGCTCGCCGCTGTCGAGCGTGATGTGGTAATTCTGCGCGTAGCCCCACTTCATGTTCGTGTAGAAGCGGTGATAGGCCGCGCGGCGCTTGTCCTTGTCGCGCAGGCGCTGCTCGGGCGACTGCTCGCGCTCGCCGTAGACCTCGACGATGCGCTTGGCGCGGAACGCCATATCCGCGTGGATAAAGACCTTGAGGCACTTGGCCTTGTCCTGCAAAATGTAGTCCGCGCAGCGGCCGACGATGACACAGGGGCCCTTTTCGGCAAGCTCGCTGATGACGCGGCACTGAATTTCCCATAGGATGTCCTCGTTCGTCGGGCCGAACGCGCGGTTCGAGAGCGCTGAGGACAGGAAGCCGCCGGGTGTGTACTCGCCCGCCTCCTTGACATAATTTTCTGCAAAGCCGCTCTCCTCGGCGATCTTCTGGATGAGCTCTGAGTCATAGCAGGGGATGCCGAGCTGCTCTGCAACCTTTTTGCCGACCGTGCGGCCGCCGCTGCCGAATTCACGGCTGATGGTGATAATATGATTCATAATACAGTTGCTCCTTCCGTATTGAGTTCCCGATACGTTTTTACAATCATACCCGCCGCGATGACGAAAGTCAACACATCCGACACCGGCATGGAGTACAGCACGCCGTCAAGGCCGAAAAAGCGCGGCAGCAGCAGTGCAAAGCCCACGCCGAACACGACCTCGCGCACCATGGAGAGCATCGTGGATGAGAACGCCTTGCCCACGGCCTGCAAAAAGATGAAGCATGCCTTGTTCACGCAGGCGAGCACCATCATGCAAAGATACGTGCGGAATGCCTTGATCGCAAAGTCCGTGTAGTAGCTGCTCTCGTTCGCCGCACCGAAGACGGCGATGAGCTGACGCGGGAAGCCCTCGGCCAGAACGAGCGCGACGGCGCCGACGATCGCCTCGCAGAGCAGGAGCTTTGTAAAGAGCTCACGCACGCGCGTCTTTTTCCCCGCGCCCATGTTGTAACCTACGACGGGAATGCAGCCCGCCGCCATGCCGACGACGATGGAAATGACGATCTGGAAGAACTTCATCACAATGCCGACGACGGCCATCGGGATCTGCGCGTACTGCTCCTGCGAGAATATCTCATCCAGCGCGCCGTACCTGCGCAGCATGTTGTTGATGGCCGCCATCGCCGCGACGAGGCTGATCTGCGAGAGAAAGCTCGTGATGCCGAGCATCAGCATCCGGGTACAGAGGCTTGCGTGCAGGCGGAAGTCTCCCTTCCCCGGCTTGACGGTCTTCATGCGGCAGAGGTACCACACCGCGAGCGCCGCCGTGACGATCTGGCCCAACTCGGTGGCGACCGCCGCGCCCATCATGCCCCACTTACATTCAAAGATGAAGATGGGGTCTAAAATGATGTTGAGCACCGCGCCCGCGAGCGTGGAGATCATGGCGAACCGCGGGTCGCCGTCGGCACGGATGACAGGGTTCATCGCCTGACCGAACATATAAAACGGGATGCCGAGCGAGATATAGAAGAAATACTCCTGCGCGTAATGAAAGGTCTCTTCGTTCACCGTGCCGCCGAACATTGAAATGATGGGATCGGCAAAACCAAGGTACAGCGCCGTCAGGACAAGGCTGCTCGCGACCGACAATACGACCGCGCTGCCGACGCTCTTTCTTGCCTCTCCCACTTCGCCCTTGCCGAGCGAAATGCTGACGAACGCGCAGCAGCCGTCGCCGATGAACACGGCAATACCAAGGGCAACCACCGTAAGCGGAAACACAACGGTGTTTGCCGCATTGCCGTAAGAGCCGAGGTAGCTTGCGTTGGCAATAAAGAGCTGGTCAACGATGTTATACAGTGCGCCCACCAGCAGCGAGATGATGCAGGGGATGGCATATTTGCTCATGAGCTTACCGATGCGCTCCGTCCCCAAAAACTGATTTTCGGTATCCATAAAAATCAACCTTCTTTCAAAAAATAGAAAATGCGTAAGTCCGTTAACCTGGACTTACGCATTTTCTGCTACACGATATCATTATTATAGCAGGAAATTCAAAATTTTTTAAATGTTTTTGCGTGATTTTTTTGAAAAAAATGCTATAATGGATGTGTAGCAAAGCTACCACGAGAGTGATTTCAGCCGATAATTCGATGGCAGCCGTCTTATCACCGTCACTGTTTTTGCTCAAACATCTCTCCGCATTATAGGTCTGATACTTCTGCCGTAATGTATTGTGCCAAAAGGAGGTGTTTGCTGTGAAGCGTGTGAAGGCAGCTTGTATTCTTCAAACCTTGGTTTTCGCACAGAAGCCAGACATGGGTTATCGTATTGAATTAGGATAAAAGTCCAATATAGAAACTCATCCGAATCGTAAGTGTTGCAGTTCCGTTTCATCCAACTGAATCTATCTATCTGTGGCGTAAAGCTTGGATTATGAACATTTGAACTCCATACTGATGAACAGCGTTCCCTTATTGCCTGAATATCAAATCCGTAGCAGGCCAATAGTTGATTATCTGACATATTTCGATGTAGTTCTAATTGAGCCAACTCCCACCCTGTATACTGTTTGGTCTCAAATTCATGTAGTAGTAGTTTTACCAACTCGGTATTTTCCGGGCACAGAGAGTTGATTGTCTGATGCAAAACAGGATTTGAGCCGTAAATGCTTTCTCGACTGCTTTCACCGCCCACTTTTGAAGTACACTTTATACGCTGTTGAGCCATCGCATAATCCTCACTATCTTGTTCTGTGTTTTCTTTATGCTTCCACGCGTTGATGGAGTATAGTTTTTCCTGAGGGACAACATAATTATACTGAAGTTCTGTCACTTTTTCTTGACACCTGCAATTTCATCTATGACAAAAGTTTGCTCTTTTTAGACAGAATGGTTATTGTTGAAAAACAAGAAGTCAGCCAAAATGAATCCACCAAGTTATCTCAGAGCGTATCATGACGAATTTCGATTTCATTGTGGGTCAAAGTTGAAAAAGAAACGCTTGCAACGGTGTACAAAGGGAACATAATAAAAAACTTAATAATGGACTGCCAATCTTACACAAAGTACCGCCCAAACGAGACTACGGGCGGTATTTTTGTATCATGGCGGAGAAAGGAGGAACTTCCCACGGGGGCTTGACTGAAAAGTTGAGCCCCTTTTTTCATGCCAAAAAACAGGAGGTAAATGCTTATGGCAGATGATAAAACCACAAAAACGCCGGAACAGCCGGTAACGGATAGCGGGCCGGGCAAGGAAACGCCTCCCGCTCCCCCAAAAGAGCCGGAGAAGGTTTCCGTTTCTCCGGAGCCGGAAAAAAAGACGGAACCGGAGGTAAAGAACCCGCAGGTTTCCGTCTATAACTTCGCTGAAATTATGAAGGAAAAGAAGGTCGAGGAACGGGCGGCAGCTCCCAGCGGGGAAAAGCCTGCCCCGGCAAAAACGGAAAAACCGGAAAAGCAGCCGGAGGCTCCGAAGAAAGCGGAGGAAAAACCCAAAGAGCCGGAACAGCCGAAGCGCCGGGGCCGTCCCCCGAAAGCAGATAAGGACAAGGCCGCAGCCCCGAAGCCCGAAGCTCCCGCACAGAAACCGGAAAAGGCGGTCAAAAAGGAACCGGAGAAAAAAACGGCTCCAACGGTACAGGCCGCTCCCGCTCCGAAGGAACCCGAAAAACCGAAGGATGCACCACGCCGGGGCAAGGAACAGATCGTCTATATCAAGCTGAACGAGCTTCACGCCTTCAAGAACCATCCCTTTGAGGTTCGGGATGATGAAGAAATGCGGGCTATGGTGTCCAGCGTCAAGGACAAGGGCGTGACCCAGCCCGCTATCGTCCGTCCCCGTGAGGATGGCGGCTATGAGATCGTGTCCGGCCACCGCCGCCAGAAGGCCAGCGAGCTTGCCGGATATGCGGATATGCCCTGTATTGTTCGCAATCTGACGGACGATGAAGCCATCACGCAGATGGTCGAGGACAATCTCAACCAGCGTGAAGAAATCCTCCCCAGTGAGCGGGCCAAAGCCTTGAAAATGCAGCTTGAGGCCATCAAGCACCAGGGCTCCCGCACTTCGGGCCAGATTGACCCGAAGGACGCAGGAAAACGCTCCAACGAAATTGTAGCCGAGCGCAATAAGATGGCGGTCAAGCAGGTGCAGCGGTATATCCGGCTCAATGAGCTGGTTCCCGACCTGATGAAGCTGATGGATGAAAAAAAGCTGGGCTTTACTACGGCGGTGGAGCTTTCCTATATCGGCAAGAAGAACCAGAACTATATCGCCGTCGCCATTGACAGCCAGCAGTCCTCGCCTTCACAGGCGCAGGCAAAGCGTATGCGTGAGCTGGACGAAAAGAAGCTGCTCAACGGGGATGTGATCGACGGCATTATGATGGAGGACAAAAAGGAGGTAGACAAAGTGATTTTGACAGGTGCGGAACTGAGCAAGTATTTCGGCAAGGAAACTACGCCGAGGGAAATGAAGGACCAGATCATCAAGCTGCTGGACGACTGGAAGGGTCAGCAGAAGGAACATGAAAAGCCGGAGAAGAAAACCGAACAGGAAAAGTAAGCCCAAACTTCGGGTCAGCATGGCCCGAGGATTGCGGGGCTCTGCCCCGCGCCCCGAAGCTCTGGAGATATAAATTATTCCCCGTCGCCAGTTATTCCGTAGCATAGCCGGGAAAATCAGTCAAGGGCAGCGCCGCCGCAGGCGGTGCCAGAGGCACCCTTGACGGATTTCTCCCGGTTATGCTTTTTCCCGGTCAAGCGACGGGGATATAAATTCTCCAGAGCCGTTCCCCTTCCCGGGGGAAGGGGCGGAGGGGTTGGGCGAACTCTTGCTTTTCCCTAAACCAAAACAGAAATGGAGGCTCAACCAATGAAACGACCTTTAGCATACCTGACCGCCGCATGGAGCGGCGAGCCGGATGTTGATATGGAGCTGGCGGCCCACTACTGCCGTCTTGCTTATGAGGCGGGCTTTTCCCCGATCTGCCCGCTCTTGTATCTGCCGCTGTTTTTGAATGACAGCGTTCCCGAGGAACACAAGGCCGGGATTGATATGCGCCGGGATATGCTGCGGCGCTCCCACACCCTGATCGTCTGCGGCAGCGCTGTGGACGAGGATGTAAAAAATGATATTGCGGTTGCCGGGCGGCTGGGCATTGCGGCGACCACACTGGAAGGGGTGCTTGCCGTGAAGGGACACGGCACCCCGGGCCATGCCGGACATTAAGCTGGGAAGCCTTTTCGACGGGATTGGCGTGTTCCCTCTGGCTGCTTCCCGGTGCGGTATCCGTCCGGTATGGGCCAGTGAGATTGAAAAAGCGCCCATCTCCATAACCAAAAGGCACTTTCCCGACATGGTGCATTTGGGGGATATTACGAAGGTGGACGGCGGGAAAATCCCACCTGTCCATATAATTACCTTCGGTTCCCCCTGTCAGAACCTTTCTCTGATCGGCAACCGCTCCGGCCTTGCCGGGGCAAAATCAAGCCTGTTCTATCAGGCGTTTCGTATCATACAGGAAATGAGGGATGCTACTGATAACCTATATCCAGCTATCGCTGTTTGGGAAAACGTCATGGGAGCGTTTTCTACAAATGACCGGATGGACTTTAGAGCCGTCCTATCCGCCTTCTCGGACACCGAAGTTCCAATGCCTCCTTCGGGAAGATGGGGAAACGCCGGAATGGTGCGAGGGGGAACGCCTGATGTGTGCTGGCGGCTCATGGACGCCCAGTATTGGGCAGGCTCCCGAAGGCTGGCACGAAGGCAGCGGATTTTCGTCGTGGCGGATTTTGGAGGCAGACGTGCCGCAGACATACTATTTAAGCCCCGTCCAATGCTCCCACTTCCTCCGCCTTGCGGAGAGGGCGGGCGGGCCGCCGCCGAAGGAGATCGAACAGCTTCTTTTGAAACAGGGCGGCAGATACCAGTCATCCACCCCTTTCAGTGCTTCCGTATGCGGGGAGCGGCAAAAAGGCAGGAAGAAACGGCCTTCCGAAACAGCTTCGGATTACCAACTGACCCTTTTCCCACTCTTTTAGCCAGTGATGTAACGCCCTTTGCCTTCTGGTATGAGGGCGACCCGGAGGGCGGCTGTATCCGTTTTCTGACGGAAACGGAAAGCGAACGGCTGATGGGGCTGCCAGAGGGCTGGACAAAGTACGGGGCGGACGGCGTGGAGATCCGGCCTCTGCAACGCTACAAGGCGCTGGGAAACGCGATTGCCCTCCCTTGCGCCGATTACATTATGGCCGGGATCTATGAGGTGCTGGCTGACCGGGCCGGAAAGGAGGAATAAGCCCATGTTTGAAGCCTATATAACCAATACAGCCCTGTACCCCTTAATGGGGATCGAGGTAGGGACAACGGTACATTTCCCCACGACGACACAGGAGTTGCAGGCCGCCCTTGCCAAAATCGGGATAGATGGGAAACGGTACAGCGAAGTGTTCTTTACCAGCTTTGACAGCGATGTGCTGGGGCTCTACGATCATCTCTACGAATGTGAGAACATCGACGAGCTGAACGAGCTGGGCCACGCTCTGCTGGAAGTACGGGATAAGGGCGGACTGGAAACCTTTGAAGCCGCTCTTGTCTTGGGAAACCACACACGGAGCGTGAAGGATTTGATAAACCTGACGCAGAACCTTGACCTTTACCGCTTTTACCCGGATATTTCTGATGATGAAGGGCTGGGCCGTCTGTACGCCGACGAGCTTGGGACCATCGACATACCGGAGCACATTCAGAACTACTTCGATTATGAAGCATACGGACGGGATGTGCGTATCAACGAGGGCGGCGTATTCGCTCCCGGTGGGTATGTGTCGGCAGTCCCGGAGGGCTTCAAGGAGTATTACCACGGGCCGCAGGACATTCCGCCGGAACACCGGATATTTGCCTATCCTGAAAAGGCCGAGCCTGTCCACTCCATTCTCGCTGCACTCAAACGGTTTCAAGAAGCCCCACCCGCTCCGAAAAAGGACAAGGCGGGGCCTTCCCATGAAGAACGGTAAGACTTCGGGCCAGCATGGCCCGAAGCATGAAGGAGGTGCATACCATCAACTATTACCCTATCAATGAAGGAGCCGCCCGCCGGGCAAAGGAAATGAACAGCTTTTCCGACTACAAGGAAGGGAGCGCAACGGCGGAATACCGGGCAATGGTGGACAAGGCCGCCGCCATAGCGGAACAGCAGAAATCCCGGGTGGACCCCATGTACCATGAGAAGATCGACCATCTGTTAGACACCTACGCCCGCAAGCTGGCCGAAAACATGAACCAGGGCTTTGCCATTGACGCAAGGGTTCCCTCTGTGCTGATCGCCGGGCCTTCCAATTTCCCGGTGGGAAAGAAGGAAAAACAGAACCGGGCCCGGGACAGCAACATGGAGGAATGGCGGTATATTCAAGGGCTGCTGGATAAGATACGCAGTACCGGCATGGGCGGGATCAGCGCCGATGACCCGGCAGCGATTGAAAAGCTCCAGAAGAAGCTGGACGGGCTGGAACGCTCCCAGCTCATTATGAAGGAGGTCAACGCCTATTACCGCAAGCATGGCAAGCTGGATGGCTGTGCGCTGCTGTCGCCGGACCAGATCGAAAAGCTGAAAGCAAGCATGGCGGCAAACTGGCGGAGCGACCCGAGGCCCTTTGAAAGCTACCAGCTTACCAACAACAATGCGGAGATCCGCCGGGTAAAGGCCCGTATCGAACAGCTTTCCAAACAGGCACAGCAGGAATTTTCCGGCTGGGAGTTCGACGGGGGCCGTGTGGAAATGAACCGGGAGGACAACCGCTTGCAGGTGTTCTTTGACGGAAAGCCTGACGCGGACACCCGGGCCGAGCTGAAAAGCAACGGTTTCCGCTGGGCTCCCAGCGTGGGCGCATGGCAGAGGCAGCTCACGGACAACGCCATCCGGGCGGCTGACCGTCTGGAATGTATCAAGCCGCTGTCCGGCGAAAAGCCCTCCCAGCTTCAAAAGAAGCCCTCTATCTTGCAGACCATGCGGGAACAGGGCGAAAAAGTCCAGACGGAGCCGGAAAAGAAAGCTCCGTCCGGCAGAGATGCCGAGCGGTAAGCCTCGGGCCACATTGGCCCGAGGTTTTCTGTTCCCCGAGATTGTACGGGGGCCTCCCGGATAGCGGGAACCCCGACGGAAAGGAGGTTTTATGCAGGAAGAAGTAAACCAAAAAACGGTTGCCCTTTCGATCAGGACAACGAAGCTCACAGGAAAAGTGCTGGCTGCCGCTCTTGGGAAGGTAGCGCGGGCGCTGCAAAAGCACCACCGGAAGGCGCTGACCCCGCAGGGACGCCAGAGTGTAAAAAAGCTGATGAACCACTATGGCGGCAAAAGCGCCATGCCCTATGTGGGAGCCCCAAAGGATTTTGACCGGATCGCAAAG
>ERZ780212.1452-NODE-1452-length-18470-cov-2.197882_pt1 | contig 18470 bp, 10 predicted proteins | sample MGYA00511364_ERZ780212 | MGnify/ENA primary metagenome ERZ780212 (study PRJEB29588, sample SAMEA2147991) | human gut metagenome | biome: human gut; feature: human-associated habitat; material: faeces | place: Denmark | collected 2008/2010 ...
GGAACGATAATAGGCTTTGACAATCCTGCCACTTCTTCCGTTGCAAAGGGAGAGAATATCAAGGATACCACAAAGATAGTTTCCGGCTATGCCGATATCATGGTAATGCGTCACCCTACCGCTGGATCGGTAAAGGCTGCGGCACTCACTGCTGATTGCCCTGTTATCAACGCAGGCGACGGTGGACACCTCCACCCAACACAGACACTTACAGACCTGCTTACACTTAGAGAAGAAAAGGGCAGACTTGATAACCTGACCATAGGCTTCTGCGGCGACCTTAAAAACGGCAGAACAGTCCATTCCCTTATTAAAGCAATGGTATGTTTTCCAAACAATAAGTTCATATTAGTTTCAACTTCTGAGCTTGCTTTGCCTGTGTATGTAAAGGATATCCTTGAAGCGGCAGGCATGGAGTACAAAGAAGTTACCGACCTTGAAGAGGTTATCGGTGAGCTTGACGTGCTATATATGACAAGAATACAGAAAGAGCGTTTTGCTTCTGAGGAGGAGTATCAGTCTCAGAGCGGAAATTACATACTCGATACAAGAAAGCTTTCAATGGGAAAGCCTGACCTTATAGTGCTTCACCCTCTGCCAAGAGTCAATGAGATAGCTATCGAGGTGGACGACGACCCGAGAGCAATGTATTTCAAGCAGGCAAAATACGGTATGTATATCAGAATGGCACTCATACTTACAGTTATAAACGGCGATGGTGCTTCGCAGCCGCTTATGAAGGGCAGAGTGCATAAGCACATTGATTGTTCAAATCCTAACTGTATCACTCACCACGAAAAGTATCTGCCACATTGGTTCAAAGGCGACGGCACAACGCTTGTTTGCGAATATTGTGACGAGAGAACATTGGTGGAATAAAATAAGAGCTTAATGGGGTAAACAAAGGCTGTGTATCAGTCTTTGCTTGCCCTTTTTTATTGTGCAGATAGCGTATATTAATAGCCTTGTGATATGCAAAATCGTTAAAAGTAACGAAATTCTTACAATGTGGTAACAAACAGTCTTGAAATAACGTTGAGCGTGTGGTATAATTAAAATGGATAAATTTTTTACAGGAGCTTTGATCTAATGAATACACTTTCAGATGAGGAGTTTGAACAGATCTACGGACGAAAGCCTGTCAGAAGGGTGAAAAAGAAAAAAATATACTGGAACAGAATTATTATTGCATTGATAATACTTATCGGCATTGTGACTGGTCTGGTAAAGCTGACAGCCTTGGTAGTATCAAAGATCAAAGGAGACGATACGCAAAAAACAAACAAGGTATTGAATAATACATCTTCTGTCGCTGTGAAGGAGGACGCTTCTTCTGCTGAGGATAAAAAAGACGAGCCTGCGAAGTATTCTAATATGGACTTTACAGTGTGTGTTGACGCAGGCCACGGTGATTATGACGGCGGCACAACTGATGCCTCAGGAAAAAGATATGAAAAAGACGATAACTTAAAGGTCGCACTTGAGGTGCAGAAATATCTTGAAAAATACGGCGTCAATGTGGTAATGATAAGAGATGATGACTCTTTCCTTGAGCTTGACGAAAGATGTGCAAAGGCAAATAACGCCAAGGCTGATATGTATGTTTCACTTCACCGAAACAGCTATGACGGTGATATTTCGGGCGTTGAGGTTTGGGTAAACAATTCTGAGCCTGAATATGACACAAAGCTTGCACAGAATATACTTGATGATCTTGAAAAGGTAGGTATATCTGAAAATAGAGGAGTACAGTATGGCTACGTTGGCAATTCCGGTGTAAACTACTACATAAATGCCGACACTGTTATGCCAAGCTGTCTTGTGGAGCTTGGATTTATAACCGAGGATGTCGACAATAAGCTTTTTGACGAACACCTTACCGAGTATGGACAAGCTATTGCTGATGGTATAGTTCAGACAGCTATTGATGTTGGTCTTGTTGATGAAAGTGGCAAAAGACTTATGTCTGAGCAGCTTATCTCACCTGAGAAGCCTGTGAACAATAAGGATTCTTCATCTGCGGCTGACGCTATGACAACGCCGATGGAGACGGATTCTTCTGCTGACGTTTATAATACTCAGGAAAACGAGTGGTATTGATAACAAAAAAATAAAAGCGAACACAGTTCGTTTCTGCTAATGCAGAGAAACCGTGTTCGCCTTTTTGTTGCTAAAGCTCTTTTCTGATGAGTTTGAATTTCTCAAATTCTTTCGTCAGGTCTGCCAGAACGTTTTCAAGACCCTTTTCAGAGTATTCTTCGTGATATTCTGCCACAAAGTCTGTTACCTCCGTGACGCACTTTGTGCCGTACCATACTCTGACATAAAGCTCTTTTTCATCGCCGAGAACAGGGTCTATGCGGTAGCTGAAATTGGTGTAATTGCTGCCAGACCAGGTGTTTTTTTCTTCAAAATAGTGAAATGTGGGTATATCAAAATAACCATGGAGCATTGCGTATTTTCCTTTCAAAAATCATTCGTTTATGATATTATAGCATATCACTGTTCCTTTTTCAAGCATTTAGTCTGCTTCTTAATTAAATTAACCGAAAAAACGTTTACAATTTTGTTAGGAATGTATATTGGAGAATTGTTCAAAATATGTTATAATTGATAATGGTATGACTATTTCAGCGGTATGCTGTCGCAGAAAGGATAAGATCTATGAGCATTACAATAAAAGATGTTGCCAAGGAAGCCGGTGTTTCAGTGGCGACAGTGTCAAGGGTTCTCAACGGAAGCTGTAACGTATCAGATGAGTCAACAAAAAAAGTCAATGAAACTATTGCAAGGCTCAACTATTCTCCGAATTTTCTGGGAAGAAATCTTAGAAAGTGCGAAACGAATGTTATTCTTGTAATTATGCCGACCTCTGAACATTCCCTTTATTCAAAGATAGTCATGGGTATGCAGGATTATGCAGGAAAAGTTGGCTACGATATCATAACTGCAGTTTCCTATTCAACATCGACCGCTGAAACAAGGCAGATGAATATGCTTTTTAACAGAACTGTTGACGGTGTTATCCTTCTTGGCACTCAGTATGACGCAGATTCACTTAATAAGCTCGCAGAGAATTATAACGTTGCTCTGTGCTGTGAGGGCGTGAAGGGCGCAAATGTGCTTACTGTCGCTGTTGACGATGAACAGGCTGCGTTTGACGCTGTCGCTGCTCTTATCAAAAAGGGTCATAAAAGGATAGGCTTTATCGGAACGAACTCTTCGGCTATCTCCTCCACTGCAAGAGAGAACGGCTATATAAGAGCATTAAAAGAATATGGCATAGAGATAAAGAATGAATATATCTATAAAGAGTCCTATGACTATGACTGCGGAGGCAGAGCGTTTGAATATTTCAATGCACTTGCTGAGAAGCCTACGGCGATTTTCGCTGTGTCAGACTTGCTTGCTATCTCTGCAATGCACAAGGCAATAGATATGGGCATTGATGTGGGCAAAGATGTCGCCATAATGGGATTTGACAATATATCCATGTGTGAGTGGATAATCCCTACACTTTCAACGGTTGAACAGCCTTGCTCAAAAATGGGCGAGCTTGTTGTGGCAAAGCTTATTGAGAACATGAATAAGACTACTAAGGATAATCATTATTATACTGTTGACCACAGGATAATTCTAAGAGAGTCCACAGGCGACTAATTACTTTCGTAAAAATAGATAGGGGAGAAATAAGGCAGTTTTTCCGTAAAAACTGCCTATTTTCTGTAAGAAAGGATTTTTTAGGGCATGGAGAAATTTACAAAAATACTTGAAACGATAGATGGCTATGTCTGGGGCATACCGCTTATCGTACTCATTATGGCTGTGGGAATATTCCTCACCTTTAGGCTAAGGCTTCTTCAGATATTCCACCTGCCAAAGGCTTTGAAATTTATGTTTCAGAACGAAAATGGAGGCAAAGGCGAGATATCGAGCTTTGCAGCACTATGCACCGCACTTTCCGCAACCATAGGTACGGGAAATATCGTCGGTGTTGCAACAGCCATTGGTGTGCTTTCAGGCGGACCTGGAGCGCTCCTCTGGATGTGGATAGCTGCTCTCCTTGGTATGGCAACAAAATTTTCCGAGGGCTTTCTTGCTATCAAATACCGACGTATGGATGCTGACGGACACGTTTGCGGCGGACCATTCTATTACATAGAATACGGCATGGGTAAGAAGTGGAAGTGGCTTGCAAAGGTATTTGCGTTCTTTGGCGCTTGCGTTGGTCTTTTTGGTATCGGTACTTTCTCTCAGGTGAATGGTATCTCATCGGCAGTTCAGGCTTTCTTTGATTCTAAAAAGGAACATACAGTGAATATTTTTGGTACTGACTATACATGGGCTGTTATAATCTCTGGACTTTTGATAACTATTTTTGCCGCACTTGTTATTATCGGAGGCATAAAGAGGATCTCAAGTGTTTCTCAGGTAGTTGTGCCTTTTATGGCGGTCGTTTATATAGTTGCTTGTCTTTCACTTATTGTTATAAACATTCAGAGGCTCCCTCACGCTGTTGCCCTTATTTTTGAACAGGCATTCAGCTTCAAGGCTGTCGCAGGCGGATCTCTTCCTACAATGTTCATTGCTATACAAAAGGGTGTTGCCAGAGGAATTTTCTCAAATGAGTCAGGTCTTGGTTCGGCACCTATCGCAGCCGCAGCCGCTCAGACAAAAGAGCCGGTAAGACAAGGTCTTGTTTCTATGTGTGGCACATTTATCGACACTATCATTGTATGTACTATGACAGGTCTTGCTATCGTAATGATGGGAAGCTACGAGGCTATCAACCCAGTAACAGGCAAGCCTTTTGAGGGTGTTGAGGTCACAAATCACGCTTTCCAGAACGGCTTCTCGTTCCTGCCGTCAATGATACCTGCATTTATTCTTATGGTCTGTCTTGTGTTCTTTGCTTTCACAACTATCCTTGGCTGGAACTATTACGGTGAAAGGTGTATGGAATATCTTTTTAACAGCAACATGAAGGTGGTCATGGTCTACAGATATCTCTATATCCTCGCTGTATTTATCGGACCATATATGACGGTTTCTGCCGTTTGGACGATTGCTGATATCTTCAATGGACTTATGGCACTGCCAAACCTTATAGCGTTGCTTGCTCTCAGCGGTGTTATCAGTAAGGATACAAGGCGTTATGTGGCGAAGTATTCCAGAGCAAAACGAATCAATAAGCTAGTAAGAGCGTAGATATCGTATTTTATATGAAGCGGAAACGGCTGAATGTTGTTTCCGCTTTTTTTATGCTGTAGGCTTAATCACCAAAAAAATGAATGGTTATTTGTTGAAATCACCAAAAGTATTTAAAAGAATGTAACAGTGATTGTAACTTTGTTGACAACGATTACATTAAGTGATATAATAGCTTTGTAAGAATCAAGGATACGTTTTCTAATGAAAACGATCTGTTACGGAGGTTATATATAATGAAAAATTCCAAGCGTGTTATTGCCGGTGCAATGGCTCTCTTGTCAGCAGTGAGCGTAGCTTCATGCGGTAGCTCATCAGGCGGCGATTCAAGCAGTTCTTATGTTGATAAGGTAAAGGTAGCAAGCACCGACGATATTGCTACTATCCCTGATGGTTCGGAAAAGGAGTTGGAGTGGCTTTCTTATTTTGACATAAACCCAACTAAGAAAGAGCCGGAAAAGAGAACCGACCTTACTCTTTTTGAGGAAAAGGGCGGTAAGATCAAGTATTCTCAGACATCATCAATGAACAAGTATGATAAGCTCGCAGCAAGACTTATGTCTAACGATCCACCGGATATGTTCTGGTATGAGCAGTCTATGACATTCCCTGCAAACTGTATCAAGGAAATGTTCCAGCCTGTTGATGATATCGTTGATTTCGATAGTGCTATGTGGAGCGACGTCAAGGACGTTGCAGAGCAGTTCACTCTTAACGGCAAGCACTTTGTTGCACCTATCAACTTCCTGCCAGGTTCTGTTATCACATATGATAAGTCTATGATAGACGCTGCTGGTCTTGATGATCCATATGAGCTTTATCAGAACGGCGAGTGGGATTGGAACGCATGGTATGACATGATGTCAGAATATGTTGAGGGCGCTGCTGCTGACGAGGAGAGATACGGCGTAAACGGTTGGTTCGCACCATTTATCTTCCAGTCAACAGGCAAGACTCTTATCACATATGACGCTGATAAGGACGAGTATGTTTCAAATCTTAACGACGCTGACTTTGTAAGAGCATCTGATATGCTTTATGATATCGCAAAGAATGGTATGTACTATCCTGATTGGGTAGGACAGGCAGGCGACGCATTCAAGAAGAATATCCTCTTCTATGCAATGGGTCCATGGGCTTCTACCGGTACACATTCACCAAAGGACGGCGACAATTGGGGCGTAGTTCCAATGCCAAAGGATCCTAACTCTGATACGCTTTATACAACTATCGACATGAATGCGTATATGTGGGTAAAGGGTTCGACAAAGAATGACGCTATGAAGTGCTGGCTCGAGTGTGCAAAGATAGTTTATACTCAGGATACATATAAGGATATCGAGAAGGAGAAGTTCTTTGTAAACAATCCTAACTGGACAGAAGATATGTATAACGTAGCTTACGTTGACCTTGTTACAGACAAGTTCACTAAGATATTTGACCCTGGTTATGGCATCTCCACAACTCTGTCAGATAATGACGCTGCAACAAATGATACTAAGGAAGCTGTTATTCCTTATCTGTATACTTCAGTTATGAAGACAGATGAAAATGGCTCACAGTATACGTGGACACAGCTCAAAGAGCAGTATAAGGGTACTGTTGATTCAGAGCTTAAAACTCTCAACGAGCAGTATCACGCATATTTGGAAAAGAATAAGTAATATAACTTGCCATATAAAGACGGACGGAATTTATTTCGCCCGTCTTTTTTTGTTGTAATGTCAGAAAAAATGTGATATAATCATAGAGTACATTAAGATTTAATTAAGAATTATGTTGAGCTGTTTTTAAAGAATGTGGCTTATAATAATAAACGTAAAAGAAAGGATCGTGCCGATATGGAGATAAAGGAGCCTGTAATCCTTGTTGTAGATGATGATAAAGATATAGTGGGAGCTATCGCAAAGCTGCTTGAAATGGAGGGCTATAAGGTAATAAAAGCCTATGACGGTCTTGAGGCTTTGGAGAAGCTCACTGAGAACAGCATACAGCTTATACTCATTGACGTCATGATGCCTAAGCTGGACGGACTTTCTACAATGATGAAAATAAGGGCAACAGAGAATATCCCTATACTTGTGCTTTCTGCTAAATCTGAGGATACAGATAAGGTGCTTGGGCTTTCAATGGGCGCTGACGATTACATAACAAAGCCTTATAACCCTATGGAGCTTGTGGCAAGGGTAAGAAGCAATCTGAGAAGATATATGCAGCTTGGCGCTATCGACACGGCAAACAAAACGGATATTATAGAAATAGGCGGTCTGGAGCTTGACACTCAGGCAAAAAGCTTAAAGGTTGACGGAGAACCTGTCAAGCTCACCGCCACGGAGCTTAAAATTCTTGAGCTTCTTATGAAAAACGCAGGCAGGATATTTTCTGCCGAGGAGATCTATTCTAAAGTGTGGAACGAGGACGCATATGCTGTTGAAAATACGGTAATGGTACATATTCGTCACATCAGAGAGAAAATAGAAATAAACCCTAGAGAGCCGAAATACTTGAAGGTGGTGTGGGGAATTGGCTACAAAATCGAGAAAATTTGAGCAGGCAGAATGGTTTAAGATATTCTCAGCTAAAAAGATGAGAATTATAGCATTTGTGCTTGCCTGCGTTATTGCAGGCGGCTTTTGCTTGTCTTTGGTGCTTTATGCTAACAGCCATGCTGACAGCAGCAGTAAGTCTTATCTTAAATCAGAAAGCTATAAGCTGGCTTCCAATGAAATGTATGAGGAACTGTGCGTTACAGCTTCGGCTTATCTCAGATATGTTGATGAGGATCGGAATTACACTCAGTCTAGACACCTGCTCAATGACTATCTGAATTATCTTGATTACAACCGCTATAAATACAAAAAATCAGAAAGCGGTATCCAGCTTATTGATAGTCAGTTTGATTACTATGTGGGGATTACTCAAAATGGCGAAACAAGATATCTGTCAAATATAAAAGATATAGAAAATTATGACAGCGAAACGGATAAGATAAAAGCTTTTAAATCGTCGCACAAAAACTATATACTCCGCCGTGATAACGAGGTAATGAGCGACAGAACTTCATCAGGGCAGATAGTTGACTACTATTACAATACAGCGGAGTATCAGGATAACGTGACAGAAGAGTTTTATGCCGACAATCTTGTGCCCGTAGGAGGAAGTTATTATGATAACTACGGCAGATATTTTTACAATTACGGCAATTATGATCCAATAGCTTTCTATAATGTAGACTCAAGATATAATGTTATTAAAGGTCTTGATTTGAAAAACGGTCTGAAATATTCCGACAGGCTTGAAGATGAAGAAATTGGTGACGATTATGACACTGATGACGGCAATGAATACTATGACTATGACAACGGCATATATTATTATGAGGACGATTACGGAAACACATGGGCAAAATGTGAAAACCTCTATGACCTGCCTGATTACAAAGCGACAGACAATGACGATTCAGGTATAACGGTATTCTTTGCACCGAAAGCTGAAAAGCTTACGGCAATGGAAAAGGAATACACCGAGGCTTTGAATGATATGTATCGTGCCAAGCTTTTTGTGATCGTTTTTGGCGTTATTGAATTTATGCTTGTGTGTTATCTGCTCCTGATCTGTGCATATAATGCAGAGCCTGAGAGCGTTGAACGCTGGAAGCAAGGCAATTTTCTAAAAAAAGTGCCTACGGAAGTTTACCTTATCCTAATGGTACTGGCTATTACATTTGCTTTTGTATTTGGCGCCTGCTGGAATTATTATGTGAGCATCACAAAAAATATTTTTGACAATGCTTTGGCTAATTCCGTTTTCAGAAATATACTTGCTGTAGCATTGTTTGCATTGGCATATTTTGCAGGCTTCGGCTCGCTTATGGAGTTTGTTGGCAAGATAAAGACAAGAAGCATATTCAAAGAAAGCCTTATTTGCAGATCATGTAAGTTCCTATGGCCCAAGTACAAGGAAACATCACTGTATCACTATTTTCATGGACTTCCGCTTGGAGTGAAACTATCCATAAGAACGATAGCCATAGGCGTTATACTGTTTTTGGAATCCGCTTATTATTCCAGTGCAGATGTTGAGCCGTTCTTGCTTGTTGTGGCTTTGATACTGATGGTGTTAGATATTCGTGACTTCTCACAGCTTTCAAAGCTCAGCAAACAGATAGACAGCCTTGGAGAAGAAAAGCCATATGAGGGCAAGATAAGAAAAACTTCGCCTGTGTATGCTGAATCTGAAAAACTTAACTCAGTTCAGGATAAGGTGAGAGAGTCGGTGGAGCAGCAGATACAGTCTGAGCGTTTGAAAATAGAGCTTGTGACAAACGTTTCACACGACCTGAAAACACCGCTGACTTCTATTATCAGTTATATCGACCTGTTGAAGAAAATGGACCTTGACGATGAAGCTTCGAGCTATGTGAAGATACTTGATAAAAAGGCGCAGAAGCTCAAAGGTATTGTGTCTGACGTTTTCAGCATAGCAAAAGCCACAAGCGGAGTTGATGTAAACCTCACAAAGCTTGATTTTGTGATGCTGTTAAATCAGTGTATCGCAGACGCAGAGGACAAGATAGCTGACAGTGGCAAGATAGTAAAGATAAACATAAATGCCGACAGCGCAATGGTAATGGGCGACGGCGACAAGCTTTACAGAGTATTCCAAAACATTGTTGACAACGCTCTGAATTACTCTATGGACGGCACAAGGATATTCCTTGATGTGTACAAAAAAGCGGACAGAATAGTATTTGCCGAGAAGAACATTTCGGCAACGCCGATAAACTTCACAGAGGAAGAGATACTTGAAAGATTTGTGCGAGGGGATAAGTCACGAACAGACGGCGGAAGCGGTTTGGGATTATCCATATCAAAGAGCTTCACGGAAGCCTGCGGTGGTATCTTCAATATCGAAATAGATGGAGATATGTTCAAGGCGATAGTCGAAATGCCGATAATTCAGGAGGATACGGCAGAGAAAACCGATGACAAAACGGAATAGCGTAAATAATAAAACGGTGGAGAATGACAAACACTCTCCACCGTTTTTACATATACGCAATTACTATGCGTGAGATAAAATATCTGCGTTATTTTATCCCCTTTACCTTATACCCTGCGTCCGTTACAGCCTTAGAAAGCACCTCGTCAGCCACGTCCTTGTCAAGTGTGATGTAAGCGCACTTGTCCTCAAGGGAAACATCTGCTGTAACGCCGTCTATCGCATTAAGCACCTTCGTTACTGTGCCTGTGCAATGTGAACACATCATGCCGTCGATCTTCATTACCTTTTTCATTTTTCCGTCCTCCGTTTTAGTATTTATTTCAGCCTTTACGGCTTTGTTTTCTCTGCCACTTTTAAAAAGATTGAGCCTTAACGCATTGGTCACAACGCAAACTGAGCTTAAACTCATTGCCGCTGCACCGAACATAGGATTGAGCTTCCAGCCAAGCAAGCCGTAGAATACTCCTGCCGCCAGCGGAATACCAAGCGAGTTGTAAATAAGTGCCCAGAAAAGATTTTCCTTGATGTTCTTCATAACGCTTCTGCTGAGCTTGACAGCCGTAACAGCATCATTCAGATCGCTTTTCATTAGCACGATATCAGCCGACTCGATAGCAATATCCTGTCCTGCACCGATAGCTATTCCAACATCTGCCGTTGTAAGGGCAGGTGCGTCATTTATTCCGTCGCCTATCATGGCTACCTTTTTGCCCTGCTCCTGCAATTCTTTGATTATCGTAGCCTTGTCCTCAGGCATAAGCTGTGATCTTACCTGTGAAATGCCAAGCTTTTTCTGTATTGCTCTAGCCGTTTTCTCGTTGTCCCCTGTGAGCATTACAGTTTCAATGCCTGCCTTTTTGAAGCCCTCTATAGCCTCTGCACTAGTCTCTTTTATCTTGTCTGCAATGAACAGAATGCCTGCAAGCTTGTTGTCGATCGCTACATAAAGTGGTATCTCACCATTGTCAGCGTGAGCATGAGCCGTCTCCTCAACCATTGATATGTCAACTCCGCTGTTATCCATAAGCCGCTTGTTACCGATAAGAACGTTTCTGCCCTCAACAACAGCCGATATACCACCGCCTGCTGTTTCTGTGTAGCTTTCAGCAGGGGAGAGTTCAATGCCATTTGTCTTGCAGTGGCCTGTAACAGCCTTTGCAAGTGGGTGTGATGAACCGCTTTCTGCCGAACCACAAAGCTTTTTAAGCTCTGAAACATCAAAATCACCAAACGCTTGCGCTGAAATAAGCTCAGGCTTGCCTTCTGTGCAAGTTCCTGTTTTGTCAAGAACAACAGTGTCAATGCTGTGAGCAGTTTCAAGGCTTTCAGCGGATTTTATTAGGATACCGAACTGTGCCGCTTTACCTGTTCCTACCATTATTGCAGTGGGCGTTGCAAGTCCCAATGAACATGGGCAGGATATAACAAGCACTGATATTGCCATGTTAAGAGCAAATGCGAAGCTATAGCCAAGTAGCAGCCATACTACCAGTGAAATAAGAGCTATCGTTATAACTATAGGCACGAACACAGCGCTTATCTTGTCTGCAAGCCTTGCTACAGGCGCTTTTGAAGCGGAAGCGTCCTCAACGAGTGCGATTATCTGTGAAAGTGTTGAGTCTTTAGCTTGCTTCTCACACCTTACCTTAGCAAAACCGCCAGTCGATACGCTTGCACTCATAACTCTGTCACCCACTGCCTTGTCTACAGGTATGCTCTCGCCTGTGAGTGCAGATTGGTCAACAGTGCAGTTCCCATCAATAAGAACTCCGTCACATGGCACAGACCAGCCAGCTTTGAGCAGGAATACATCTCCCACCATTACGTTCTCCGCAGGAACTTCCATCTCCTCGCTGTCACGGATAACAACTGCCGTCTTAGGCGCAAGGCTCACAAGCTTGTTCACAGCATTAGCCGTCTTGTCTTTTGAGCGAGCCTCAAGATATTTTCCCACAGTGATAAGTGTGAGTATCATGCCGCATGACTCGTAATATAGATTCATCATATACTCATGTGCTGAACCAAGGTCGCCCCTGCCCATAAAGTAAGCCATTCTGTAAGTGCCGTAAACACTGTATATGAATGAAGCCGCCGCACCAAGAGCTATAAGGCTGTCCATGTTAGGAGAGCGGTGGATAAGATTTTTGAAGCCGTTTGAAAAATAGTGAAAGTTTATTGCAATGATAGGCACTGTGAGCAAAAGCTGAGTGAGTGCATATATCATCATGTTTTTGTGCCCTGCAAAAATAGGGGGGAAAGGTATGTTCGCCATGTGTCCCATGCAAATATAGAACAGCGGTATCAAAAATCCCACAGACCACCATAGGCGTTTCTTCATCTTTTTACTTTCGTCCTGAGCCGCCGCAACAGGTGATGCAGTTTTGTTTTCTTTGTCGCCTATCTCGCTTGCTCCATATCCTGCACTTTCAACAGCATTTATGACCGCCTGAGCGTTAGTTACGCCCTCGTCAAGATCCACCGTCATTTTGTTTGCAAGCAAGTTCACGTTTACGTCCATCACGCCATTGACCTTACTCACAGCCTTTTCCACATGAGTCTGACACGCTGCACAACTCATGCCAGTTACATTGAATTTTAACTTTTTCATAGATATTTGCCTTTCTATTTAAGCTTTTTCATAAGCTCTAATACTTCATCGACAACTTCAGTGTTGCCGCTTTGTATCTCCTCTGTCATACAGGTCTTCATATGTTCCTGCAAAATAAGATAGCCGAAGCTTTGCATTGCACTTTCAACCGCTGCAACCTGAATGAGTATATCTCCGCAGTAGCGGTTATCGTCAAGCATTTTGATAATGCCGTTTATTTGTCCCGAAACTCTGCTTAGCCTATTCTTTAGCTGTTTTATTTCCTTATCATCACGGGGAGTGTGCTTGTGCCTGCAAGTATCACAGCAGCCGCATGACAGTTCTTTATCATTTCTGTTGTCCATGTTTTTTTGCCTCCTTACTATATCAAATACCCTTATGGGGTATCTTTTGCGACATATATATTATATACCCCTTATGGGTATTTGTCAACCATTTTTTTTATATTTTTTTGCACGAAGCAAAAAAATATCCGCCCTCCCAAAAGGAAAGCGGATATCAATTATTCAGTTAGTAGCCGTAATACCCAGTGTCATAGCTGTAGTTGTAAGCATTTTCTTCCTGATACTGCTTGATAGCTTCGTCAATGTTTTTACAACTGCCGTAAACTATATATTGAATGAACGCAGAGTTTGCGGCAAAGTCCGGATTAAGCACGTCCATGCTATAGATGACTTCGTTTGTGAAATAGCCGTCAGCAGGTATTCTAAGCTGCTGGATATCATATTTCATATAGTCAAAAGCATTGAGGAGCAGATTTGCGATCTCACCATCAGTAAGGTCTGTGTTTATCTCAGGAAGGACTTTGTTCAGAAGCTTGTCAAGCTGAACAAGACTGAGCTTCTTGGATTCGGTTATGATCTCTGAGATAACACGTCTTTGACGTTCGGTACGCTCATAGTCGGAATTTCCTACATATCTAAGTCTTGCAAACGCAAGTGCCTGATTTCCGTTAAGATGAAGCTTTACCTTATCCTCATCACTCTTGCCCGCAAATATGTCGTTGCTTATATAGTCAGTGCCTTTCTTATTTTTAAGGTATTTGTTCTGTTCGGCCATCGGCTTCTTCATGCCCTCGGCTTCAGCCTTTGACACTTCCATGTCGATACCACCTACAGTCTCAACTATATCTATAAACGAGTAGAAATTCACTCTTGCGTATCTGTCTATCTGGATACCGAAATAATCCTCAATACACTGTTCAAGATACTCACAGCCACCGTGCCAGTAAGCGCTGTTGAGCCTGTTGCCCTCGTCAAACTGCGCCATGTAAATGTACATATCACGCATAAGGGAGGTCATTGTAATAGTCTTGTTCTTGGTGTTTATGGAAATTATCATCATAACATCAGTATTTCCACGGCTCTCCTCTTCTGTATCACGGATATCCTCGCCAATGAGCAGAATGTTCGTTACGTCCTCGCTGGATATCTTGGAGGATTGCTTTTGTAGCTGAGCCTTAAGCTCGTCCTCTTTTTCCTTTGCGTCAAATGTATCCGCCTCACTTGTAAGCTCGCTGGAATTTATAGGCGCTTTGCCTGAATTTATCTTAGTGTCTTTAGTTCTGTCGAGCATTCCTGTGTAGTGGAAAAACAAACCTACGATAATGGCAATTATAATAATGAATACTACAAATATTATTCCAAGAGCAATACCCGTCTTTTTCTTCTTGCTCCAGCCTTTTTTCTTTTTTGGCGTCTTATCCTGCTTTGGATCAGACTCATGTATCGGATCAGCTTTCTGCTGTTCCTTTGAGGGGATAGGTATGACCCCCGTAGGTCCGTTTGAGTTTGAAGCATCAAGTATCTTTCTATTTTCTATTGCATTGGATATTAGCGACTGTAAATCCTTATCTCCCTGAGTGTTGGAGGTGTTCTTGTTGTCGTTGTCCATAAAATAAACCTCGTTTCCGATTAAAGTCAGCAAGCCGGAAGTCTATAGCTCGTTTAAGCATAATACAATAATAGTATATACTATTTTACCTCAAATTACAACATAAATTTCGTACGAATTTGACTTTAAAATTACCTCTATTTTTATAAAATCAAATAAAACCGCTTTAATTTGCAACAATTTTACAAGAGATTATTGCAGCTATTTGATAATTTATAAAAAATTCAGAGAAAAATAGAAAAAACACTTGCCTTTTGTATAAAAATTTGTTATGATATTAGTAAGAGCGAAAAGGTGAGTTGTGTCCACATGATCTCACCTGATTTTTTTGTGTTTTATTTTTGATATATGGAGGAAAAATGATATGCCTACAAAATATGTCTTTGTAACAGGCGGTGTAGTATCAGGTCTTGGAAAGGGCATAACCGCTGCGTCACTGGGAAGATTGTTAAAAGCAAGGGGCTACAGCGTTACCATTCAGAAATTTGACCCGTATATAAATGTCGATCCAGGCACAATGTCACCTTATCAGCATGGTGAGGTTTTCGTAACTGACGATGGTGCGGAAACTGACCTTGATCTTGGTCACTATGAGAGATTTATCGACGAAAATCTTTCTATCAATTCAAATGTTACCACAGGTAAGATATACTGGACAGTTCTTAATAAGGAGAGAAGAGGAGATTATCTTGGCGGCACAGTTCAGGTCGTTCCTCATATCACCAACGAGATAAAGGATCGTCTTTACAGAGTAGGCAAATCAACTGACACAGATATAGTTATCACAGAGATCGGCGGAACAGTTGGCGATATCGAGTCCACACCATTCCTCGAGGCTATCAGACAGGCTTCTATCGAGCTTGGAAGAGAAAATTCCGTATTTATACATGTGTGCCTGCTGCCTTATATCTCAGGCTCAAAGGAGCTTAAATCAAAGCCTACACAGCATTCCGTAAAGGAACTGCTTTCTATCGGTATCCAGCCTAATATCCTTGTTCTTCGTTCTGAAATGGAGATACCAGAGGATATGAAGCAGAAGATAGGTCTTTTCTGCAACGTAAGAGCAGAGGACGTTATACAGAATCTTACAGCACCATCACTTTATGAAGTGCCTCTCTGGCTTGAAAAAGAGGGCCTTGCAGATGTTGTTTGTCATCATCTTAAGCTTGAGTGCAGACAGCCAGACCTTAAAGAGTGGCAGGAAATGATAGGCAGAGTTCATAGCTGTAACAAGAAAGTAACTATCGGTCTTGTTGGCAAGTATGTTGAGCTTGAGGACGCTTATCTTTCCGTAGCAGAAGCTCTCCGTCACGGCGGTTTTGAGAACAGCGCAGAAGTTGATATCAAGTGGATACAGTCTGAAAATCTCAATGAGAACACTGTAGCTGAAATGCTCCACGGCTGCGACGGCATAATCGTACCGGGCGGCTTTGGTGACAGAGGAATCGAGGGCATGATCGAAGCTATCAAATATGCAAGAGAACATAAGATACCAATGTTCGGTATCTGCCTCGGTATGCAGATGTCTGTTGTTGAGTTCGCAAGACACGTTGCAGGACTGGAAGGGGCAAATTCTTCCGAGTTTGGTGACACTCCATATCCTGTTATAGATATAATGGATTCACAGAAGGATATCACAGAAAAGGGCGGCACGATGCGACTTGGCCTTTATCCATGTAAGCTTGCAGACAATTCAAGATGTGCTGAGATCTATTCAGCACCACAGAATCTTATCCGTGAGCGTCATCGTCACCGTTGGGAGTTCAATAATGAATACAGAAAGCTTCTTGAAGATAAGGGTCTTATGCTTGCAGGTCTTTCACCTGACGAAAAGCTTGTTGAAATAGTAGAGCTTCCAAAGAATGTACACCCATGGTTCGTTGGTGTTCAGTTCCACCCAGAGTTCAAGTCAAGACCAAACAGAGCGCACCCTCTGTTCAGAGATTTCATCAGAGCTTCTATCGAGTATTCTGAGTTTGGCGAGAAAATATAATAACATATAGTTTTTATCAAGGACAGATGATTTTTTTCATCTGTTCTTTTTTTGTGCAAAAATGCAAAACGTGCAGGGAAAATGGCGTAAATATGTATGATTTGAATAAAGGTCATTGACCTTTTATGTGATGTATGATATAATCGTATTAAGTGGAGTAAATGCTGACAGGTGGTGAGGGTTTGTTAAAAGATCTTGAGAAACCAATAGAGTATCTAAAAGGCGTTGGGGAAAAGCGTGCCGAATGTTATGAGAAATTAGGCGTAAAGACAGTATATGACCTGCTTTGTCATTATCCAAGAAGTTATATTGACTATACCTCGCCTGTCCCCATAGCCGACGCACCAATTAACGAGCCTTGCATAGTAAAGGGCAGAGTAGTTAAAAAGCTCCCTGAAGCCCGTATCAGAAAGGGTCTGTCAGTGTACAAAGTCATTTTTACCGATGATGTCACCGACCTTGTAATAGTTATCTATAACAGCGAGTATATGTATAAACAGCTTGAAGTGGATAAAGAGTATTACCTCTGCGGCAGGATAACAGGAAACCTTGTGCGAAAAGAGATAAATTCTCCTGTGATACTTTCTGCCGATACTGAAGATAAAGTCCAGCCTGTCTATCACCTCACAGAGGGTCTTAGTCAGCAAATGCTCAGAAAAACAGTAAGGCTCGCCCTGAATGTTTTTAATAAGAATATCTATGAGCCGCTGCCAAAAAGCATAATGCAAAGGTATAATTTCTGTTCTCTTGAATATGCTTTGGAGAATATACATTTTCCAAAAGATATGCACACCTGCGAGCTTGCGAAAAATCGCCTTGTCTTTGACGAGCTTCTTGTTTTGCAGCTTGGTATGCAGCTTATGAAAAGCCGAAGCCGTGAAAAAAGCGGCTTTGTGCTGAAAACGCAGGATATGGACAGCTTTTATAACGCTCTGCCTTTTATCCTTACAAACAGCCAGCAAACCGCCATAGAGGATTGTATCAGAGATATGCAGAAAGAGCAGCCTATGAACAGACTCGTTCAGGGCGACGTTGGCTCGGGCAAGACCGCAGTTGCGGCAGGAGCGGCATATTTTGTGTATGAAAATGGCTGCCAGAGCGCACTTATGGCGCCTACTGAGATACTTGCAGAACAGCATTACGAGACACTCAAAGGCTTCCTTGAACCGCTTGGCGTAAAGGTGGCACTGCTCACAGGCTCTATGACCGCAAAACAGAAAAAGCTTGTGAAAGAGGGGCTTGAAAACGGTGAATACGCCGTTGCAGTGGGAACACACGCTCTTGTTCAGCAGACAACGAAGTTCAAAAAGCTTGCCCTTGTCATAACAGACGAGCAGCACCGCTTTGGCGTTGAACAGCGTGCGGCACTTGCTTCAAAGGGTGAAAATCCCCATAAGCTTGTTATGTCAGCCACGCCTATCCCTAGAACTCTTGCCCTTATGATATACGGCGACCTTGATATTTCTGTACTGAAAGAGCTTCCTAAGGGCAGACAGCCCGTTGAAACATATGCCGTTACAGGAAAGCTTCGCGAGCGTGCTTTTAACTATGTGAAAAAATATCTTGACGAGGGCAGACAGGGTTATATAGTCTGTCCAATGATAGAGGAAAGTGATATGGACTTGCAGGACGTTAAGACCTATGCTAAAAAGCTTTCTCAGGGCACGTTTAAAGATTACACTGTGGGACTTCTTCACGGCAGAATGAGCGGTGCTCAGAAAGAACAGGTCATGAACGACTTCAAGGAGCATAAAATAGACCTGC
>ERZ780212.1455-NODE-1455-length-18422-cov-3.189851_pt1 | contig 18422 bp, 15 predicted proteins | sample MGYA00511364_ERZ780212 | MGnify/ENA primary metagenome ERZ780212 (study PRJEB29588, sample SAMEA2147991) | human gut metagenome | biome: human gut; feature: human-associated habitat; material: faeces | place: Denmark | collected 2008/2010 ...
CGGTTACGCCGGCAGCCACGACGACACTCTGGCATACTACGTCAATAAGATACAGGACTGTTTCGCCGTACAGGACTACGACGGGGCATTGAGCATATCGAACAGACTTAAAGACCTGGGCAGCGGGACAGAGAACAGCCTCTACGTCCTTTACGCCGAAATATACAAGGCTCAGTGCTTCATGACCACCAACGTCGTCGACTCGATGTACTTCTACTTCGAGAAAACCCTTCCGGAGGCTCTGGCGGAAAAGGACTGGTGGGCCGTCGCCACATTGTACAATGCAATGGGAGGTAACGCCGCATTCGGAGAAGGAAACTACTCCAAAGGCATAGGCTACTTGACCGAAGGCGTGCAATATGCACGTGAGATACAGGACACTTCCAGGCTGATGCTGCTCGAGACAAACCTGGCGATGCTCTATTACGCCATCAACGATTCCACAGGCCTGCGCTATGCACTCGATGTCTACCGTATGGGACTTGACAGGAAATACGACTACAATATCTTCCTCGGAGCACTCATAACGGCCTACATGTACTGGATGCTGCACGATGCCCCAGAAGCCATCTCATACGCAAGGAAAGCCCTGCCTTATGTGGAGAAATACGACCTCGCACGTGAGACATGGTCCCTATATGCCGACATCCTCCGGAACAACGGCGGCAATGACAGCGCGGTAATCTACTATGAGAAGGCATTCCGGGAAATGCAGGGGCCAGGCCTTTTCTCCGTCTCCGGCCTCTTCATAGGCTACTCGCAGTACCTGAAGGAAAACGGACAATACGACAAGGCCATAGACGTGCTTCTGCGCGGACTAAGAACTACCGACACCCTGAGAAGTCCGATGATGAGACCTCAGATGTTTCTGATACTGTCCGAGATATATGAGAAAATGTCCGAATACGGAACAGCCCTGGACTATTATAAAAAATACAATGAGGAGGGCAACAGGCTCCTGAGTCTAGAAACCGAGAGGGAGATCAATGCCGTCCGGATGGAATATGAGAAAAAAAGGCATGAAGTGGAGCTGCTGGGATGGCGCAACAGATACAACACCGCTGTCATGGCTTGTGCTCTTGCGATATGCGTACTGGCCGGACTGTACGTGCTCTATCACAATAAGAAGAAAAACTACCACCAGCTGCTCAAACAGCATCAGGCCATACTCGAGAAACAGGATGCCGGACCGGCAAGATCCGCCGCGGTATCCATGCCGGAAGACCGGATGAAAGAAATGTTCGACAGACTGGAGTCGCTGATGCGCGGACAGAAGCTGTACCGCCAGGGCGACCTGTCAAGAGACAAGGTGGCACAGATGCTCTCGACCAACAGGACCTACCTGTGCGCCGTCATAAAATCATTCACCGGCATGTCGTTCAACTACTACGTAAACTCCTTCCGCATAAACGAGGCCGTGATGATACTGTCCGACCCCGGAAACGACACGCCGATCAAGGCCGTCGCAGCCAGTCTCGGATACAACAACCTGACCACCTTCTACAGACTCTTCGAAGCGGCCAAAGGGATGCCGCCGTCCAGATACCGCGATACTGTTTTACAAAACGCCAATTTGGCGGATTGTAAAAAGTAAAATTTTCTTTTTCATGGTTTATGATATAATATTGTACCGGTGAAACACCGTTACGATTTATAACATTTAAACTTATACCAACATGAACAAGATGAAATCAATGAATGCCGCAATCACCGTATTGCTGTGCGGAGCACTCCTTACTGCCGGATGCAATAAGGATGAAAAACCTCAACCGGAACCTGTCGCGCCCAAACTTGAAATCACTTCCGGGGACATCACGGCTGACCCTTCCGGCCAGGAATGCTCAGTAACTTACACCATAACTGACAAAACGGGAAACGGAGAAACAACCGCCCTATGCACAGCGGACTGGATTGCAGAATTGGACTGCACCGCAGAGAACACCGTGACATTTACCGTCCTGCCCAATGAGACAGGAGAGGAGCGCAATACGGTACTCACTGTCTTATACAGACATGAAGGAGGAGAGGCCAGGGACTCAGTGAACGTCAGCCAGAATGCAGCAGTGCCCGGATACGACTACGAACTGAACGCCAGCGTGCTTACCGGCACTTACTACGGGACCAAGTACGGAGTCAACGGCGAATACAGCTACTACACCACCATATCGGACGTGCCGTACACAGATGACGGGTACGGACAGCCAGGCGGGACATACTATGTATTCGACTGTTTCGGTCCTGCTCCCGAAGATGCCGGAGCCCCTGTGATTCCGGTGGGCACCTACACTCTTGGAGAGCCGGGAACAACGGCTGAATTCACGTTCACCCCGGAACTGTCCGGAGCGTTCACCGCGGGTGATGACGGACGGCCCGGCCCCATGTACGCGATATTCGCTGAAGGCACCATGACTGTAAGCGAGGACGGAAACGGCGGCTATCTCATCGAAGCCGAGCTTCTGGACACTGACGGGAAGACCCATCATGTCATATACTCCGGAGATTCCGGAACATGGAGGGATGACTCCCTGCCGCCATACGGCAACATCGAGGAGGACGTGGACTTCACTGCCATAGCCGCAACTGCCGAGCTCTACAAAGCGGCGAGCGACAAGACGATAATGCTCGTCACGATGCAGTTTTCAGACAACACCGTCGATGACAACGGCAATATTCCTCAGACCGGAAACGTCCTGACAGTTTCAGCATGGCTTCCATACGATGCAAGCGGAGCCATAGCGTCAGGAAAATACAACATCTCATCTTCGGTTGTAGGCGAGAGTTTCGCGCTGGAGCAGGGATTCATGGGTTACAACGGCATGGCCGGCGGCACTTATATGACAGTCTACGGAGAAGACGCTTACCCTTATTACGGTTTCATCACTTCAGGAACCATGACCGTAACTGACTTGTTCGGTTCTTATTCCATAAGTTGGGACTTCACCACGGACAGCGGACAGAAAATAACCGGAAGCTACGGCGGCAGGCTATCTGTAGGTATGCATGATGAGGCATTCTCGTCACTTGAGGGGGACATCACTCTTGACCTCACCAATGTAGAGGCTACGGCACACTATTACGGAGACTGGTATGCCAACGGCGGCGGAAACTGGCAACTCTCTCTCAAACCGCCGTTCGGTGTGACAGAAGGCGACGGTATGCAGGTAGACCTCGTCGCTGAAAGGCTCGGATTCGAGGCAGGTATCCCGTCCGGGACATACACGGCCGGTGCCGATGGTACTCCAGAGCCGGCATACCCGGCAATCGGCGAGTATCGGCAGGGGTTCCTGAAGTATGGAGGAGTTATGAACGGAACCGGCTATATGGGAGGATTCGACGGAATGCAGCAACCGAGCCTTCTTGCTCCGGCGACATCGGGAGACCTCACCATCACCGCCAATGATGACGGAACCTACACACTGACATTCAGTTTCCTGGATGACAAAGGCAACACATGGGACGGAGAGTGGACCGGATTCATCTCACTTATCAACAGCGATCCATTAGCAGGACTTTAAAAAAATGAATACTGCGGCACAGCCCAGATAGTGTCTGGCAGCAGCATAGCAGGCTCATTTTCAATAACATAAAGGCCGGAAGGACATTGTATCCTTCCGGCCTTTTCTATTCCTACTCTTAAATGTCTAATTAGTCTACGAGGGAGATGCGCTTGAAGACGGTCACCTTGGCATCCTTGTCAACGGCTGCGATAGCGGCCTTGACTGAGGTCTTGCCGTCGCCCATCTGGTACTCCTGCTCCTCGAGGGTGTTCTCCTTGAAGAACTTGTTCAGACGGCCGTTGGCGATGTTGTTGACCATTGCCTCCTGGAGATTAGCGGCCTTCTCAGCTGAGACGGTCTTGATAATCTCACGGGCCTGGTCAGCCTGCTCGGGAGTGAGCCAGCCTTTGGCGGTGTTGGACTGGATATGGTCCTCGCTGTCCACGTGGGCGGGATTGATGCCGGCCTTGCTGAGAGCTGCGTCAACAGCCTTCTTCACCAACTCCTCCTTGGTCTTCTCGACAGCCACCTTGAGCTCCTCATCAATCACATTCTGAGGCACGGCCTCTTTGTTGACTGCGACGGGATTCATGGACGCTACCTGCATGGCTACGCCTTTGGCGAGCTCTACGGGCACTTCCTTGTTGAAGCCGACGATTGCGCCGAGCTTACCGTTGATGGTGTGGATATAGGAGATGATATAGGGAGCCTCTACTTTCTCGTAAGCCACGAGGGAGTGTTTCTCACCGGTCTTGCCGATCTGCTCTGTGATGGCGGCCTCTACTGTACGGCCGTCGGCGATAGTGCAGGCCTTGAGAGCATCCATATCGGCGGGCATAGCCTTTATGGCTGCATCAGCGATGGCGTTTGCAAGAGCCTGAAACTCCTCGTTCTTGGCCACGAAGTCTGTCTCGCAGCCGAGGCACAGGAGGATACCCTTGCCGCCGTCCACCTTGGCGACGACAGCACCCTCGGAAGTCTCGCGGTCAGCTCTCTTGGCAGCCACGAGCTTGCCTTTCTCACGGATAATCTCCTTTGCTCTCTCATAGTCACCGTTGGCCTCTACGAGAGCCTTCTTGCAGTCCATCATACCGGCTCCGGTCATCTTGCGGAGCTTCTGAACGTCTATTGCTTTAATTTCCATGGTTACCTTATTTTAAATTACTCCTTTACTTCTGCAGGCTCAGCGGGAGCTGCGGGAGCCTCCTCTGCCACAGGCTCAGCTGCAGGAGCCGCGGCCTCTGCCTTGGGAGCGGCACCCTTGCGGGGACGCATCTTCTTGCCGGAAGCGGCATTGTCAGCCTCGCGGGCCTCATCCTCCTTGTCCTTCTCGAGCTTTCTCTCTTCCAGTCCCTCCTTGATGGCTCCGCAAAGAGCATCGAGGATAACTGATACTGACTTGGCAGCGTCATCGTTACCGGGAATCACATAATCAATAGGTGTGGGATCGCAACATGTATCAACAACTGCGATAACCGGGATATTGAGACGGTTGGCCTCCTTGACAGCGTTCATCTCTTTCTGTACGTCCACTACGAAAAGGGCTGCGGGAAGACGGTTGAGGTCAGCGATGGAACCGAGGTTCTTCTCGAGCTTGGCTCTCTGACGGGTAATCTGGAGACGCTCACGCTTTGCAAGGGTCTCAAAGGTACCGTTGGTCATCATCTCATCGATGGTGTGCATCTTCTTGACAGCTTTACGGATGGTGGGGAAATTGGTAAGCATTCCACCGGGCCATCTCTCTGTCACGTAAGGCATATTGACACTCTGGGCATATTCTGCCACGATGTCCTTAGCCTGTTTCTTGGTAGCCACGAAAAGGATACGGCGACCCGCACGGGCGAGCTGCTTCATCACGTTCGCGGCCTCGTCTATCTTGACAACAGTCTTATGCAGGTCTATTATATGGATTCCGTTTTTCTCCATGAAAATGTAAGGAGCCATTTTGGGATTCCATTTTCTCTTCAGGTGACCGAAGTGAACACCTGCATCAAGTAAATCTTGGAAATTTGTTCTGGGCATTGTTTTGTTAAATTTTGTCTCTGTGTTATACAAGAGTTCTCTTTGTTAATCTCGAAGTAGCGGCAATGCTGCCGGTCTTCCAAATTTCTCGCAGCAGGACAAACGGGAAGTAACCGCAAACAACCGGGTCTTTCTGTTTTGAATCCTGACTGTGCATCTTAGTGTTCTTACGTAAATACTAACGTTTGCTGAACTGGAAGCGTCTACGTGCACCGGGCTGTCCGGGTTTCTTTCTCTCGACCTCGCGGGCGTCGCGGGTGAGGAAACCGTTGGATTTCAGAACCGGACGATAGGCCTCCTTGTTGATCTCGCAGAGTGCGCGGGATATGGCAAGGCGGAGTGCCTCGGCCTGGCCTTTGATGCCACCGCCGTCAAGATTGACTTTGATGTCGAAATCGGCCAGAGTCTCAGTCACATTCAGAGGCTGTCTCACGATATAACGGAGGGTCTCCTCCTTGAAATACTCTTCAAGGGTTCGGCCGTTGATGGTGATGTTGCCTTTGCCTGTAGTCACATAAACGCGAGCGACAGCAGATTTACGTCTTCCAAGGGCGTTGATTACTTCCATGCTCTGTTTACTTTTGTTCGTTAATGTTGATTAATACTGGAGATTGAGCCTGATGAGGATGCTCGGGACCTGCATATACATGAAGGTTCCTGTACATCTGCGCACCCAGGCGGGTCTTGGGGAGCATCTTGCGGATGGCCTCCCTAACTACGGCTTCCGGCTTGCGGGCGAGAAGTTCCTTGGGGGTAGCGAAACGCTGACCTCCGGGATAACCGGTGTGACGTACATAGACCTTATCGGTGAGCTTCTTTCCGGTGAAACGGACTTTCTCGGCGTTGATTATGATGACATAATCACCGCAGTCCATGTTCGGAGAGTAGTACACCTTGTTCTTGCCGCGCAGCATGATTGCCACTTTGGAAGCAAGGCGGCCCACGATCTGGTCTGTTGCATCAACCACTACCCATTTCTTCTCGATCATGTTCGGGTTAGCCGACACTGTTTTGTAGCTTAATGTGTCCACTGTGTTGATTTTTAAGTTAATACATTAAATTTTGTTGCAATCCCCCTATTATAAGGGGGTGCAAAGATATACAAAATTTTCAACGTTGCAAAACTTAGAGTGTTGGAAACATTTTAATTTTCTGTGAGAAAAATTGAAACTGACCCTTATAGCGAGGCGGAAAAATCACTATATTTGGGGCACAAACCTATTAACCTCATACCAATATGAAGAAGATTGAGATTTCTCTGCAAAGAAAAATAGCCGCCGTGGCTATCTGCATCGCGCTTACCGTGATAACATATATACTCGTATCCTATATATGCCGCGAATGGCTGCACATGAACTCCGGTTTCCTGCGGATCTTCAGCAGTCTCGTCATAGCCATCCCAGTAGGAGCCGTCTCATGCAAGACACTCATAGAATCGTGGACTGGGGAGAAGATAGAGTAGCTCCGTCCATCCCGCCCCAGCGATCACCTATATAATCAAGTATCTCAAGCACCCTGGCCGGGTCATTCTCGGTCACCAGGCGCAGCCTTGTCTCCTTGAAGTCCGGAAGTCCCTTGAAATAGCAGGACAGATGCCTGCGCATCTCCAGCACTCCCGTCCGCTCTCCCGTGATTTGGCGAAATGCTCCTTCGCCAGAGCCACCCGTTCGGTCACGCTCATCGGAGGCAAAAGCTCCCCCGTATCCAGATAGTGCCTCATCTCCCGGAAGATCCACGGATGCCCGAAACTGGCGCGTCCCACCATGACTCCGTCCACCCCATACCGCTCAAAGGCATTGGCCGCATCCTGAGGAGTCTTGATGTCACCGTTGCCGATGACCGGTATCCTCATCCTCGGATTGCGCTTGACCTCCCCTATCAGCGTCCAGTCCGCCTCGCCCTTGTACATCTGGCATCGGGTCCGGCCATGTATCGTGATGGCCTTGATGCCTACGTCCTGCAGCCTCTCCGCCAGCTCCACTATGATCTTGCTGTCCTCATCCCAGCCCAGTCGCGTCTTGACCGTCACAGGCAGCTTGACAGCGTCCACCACCCTGCGGGTAATCTCCACCATCTTGTCCGGCTCGCGCATCATGCCCGAGCCCGCTCCGCGCCTGGCTATCTTATTGACCGGACAGCCGAAATTGATGTCTATCACATCGGGACGGGCAGCCTCAACCCTCAGGGCCGACTCCACCATCGCCTCCGGTATGTGGCCGTATATCTGCATCCCAATAGGCCGTTCATAGTCAAAGATTCTCAGCTTATACAGAGAACCGGGGACATCACGGATAAGGCCGTCGGACGAGATGAACTCTGTATACATCATGTCCGCTCCGAACTTCTTGCAGACATACCTGAAAGAAAGATCGGTCACATCCTCCATCGGCGCCAACAGCAGGGGTCTGTCCCCGAGATCAAGGTCTCCTATCTTCATTCTGTAATCTTATTGTAACTTAAAAAACAGTGACAAAAGTAAAAATAATTACAGAAAACCATATCTTTGCGCGGAATTTAACATTTTGAGGAAATATAAATATGGCAATCAAGAGTAAAATCAACCGAATCGGCGTACTGACATCAGGAGGAGACGCGCCGGGTATGAACGCAGCCATCAGAGCGGTAGTAAGAACAGCCATTTTCAACGGAAAGGAAGTTTACGGATTCTATCAGGGATACGAAGGAATAGTCAACAAGAACTTCATCCCCATGCAGTCCCACTCAGTCTCCAAAATCATCTCTCAGGGAGGCACGATACTCAAATCATCCCGTTTCCCCGAGTTCAAGGACAAACTGGTAAGAGAGAAGGCATACAAAAACCTCAGGGAACTGGGTATTGACGGCCTGGTAGTTATCGGCGGCGATGGATCGTTCCGCGGAGCCGACCTATTATACAAGGAGTACGGACTCCCCATAGTCGGAGTGCCCGGCACCATAGACAACGACATCTACGGCACCGATTTCACCATCGGATTCGATACGGCCATCAACACAGCCGTACAGGCCATAGACAAACTGCGCGACACGGCTGACAGCCACAACCTCGCGTTCTTCGTAGAGGTAATGGGACGCGACGCCGGCTTTATCGCCCTCAACACGGCCATCGCGACAGGAGCGGAGGCCACTCTAATCCCGGAGATACCCACCACCATCGAGAACCTGTGCGAATATCTCCAGTTCGAGAGACGCAAGAACAAGACCTCCGGCATCATCATTGTGGCCGAAGGAGGCGACCTGGGCAGTGCAATGGAGATAGCCGCCAAGGTCAAGGAGCGCATACCTGACTATGAGACCCGCGTCACTACTCTCGGGCACATCCAGAGAGGCGGCTCCCCGACCTGCAACGACCGCGTACTGGCCAGCGTACTGGGCTGCGAGGCTGTAAAGGCGCTGCTTGAGGGCCGCTCTGACGTCATGGTAGGCCAGATGCAGAACGAGACCGTATTCACGCCCTTCGCCGAAGCATGCAGCCGTCACAACGAGATCAACACCAAGTGGTACGACATCTCGCATATCCTCTCGATATAAGATTTGTATAAAATTTGTGTCACATACTGCCCTGCTCTGCAATAATTGATGTCTGAAACATGAAGATATATTGGACAGGGTTAATGATTAGTCAAAGCAGCCGGAGTGTCGTGACGACAGCCCGGCTGCTTCTGTTATGCTGCGGTAGCCGATACTATGACACTACAGGGAGTCACCGGCCATCTCGCGCTCCACATCCTCGGTGGTGATAGGAAGGCGCTTGGAGCCGAGCAGACGGCATCCCTTCTCGGTGATGAGGATATCGTCCTCCAGACGGATACCGCCGAAATCGTAATACTCTTTCTCCAACAGAGGGAAATTAACAAATTGGGTATTGATGCCCTCCTTCTTCCATTTCTCTATCAGGGCAGGGATGAAATAGATACCGGGCTCGTCGGTAACCACATGACCGGGCTCGAGCATCTTGCCCATACGCAACGAGCCGAGACCGAACTGCGTAGAACGCTTGTAAGTATCGTCATAGCCGACGTAGTTCTCGCCAAGGTCCTCCATATCGTGTACGTCCATGCCCATATTGTGGCCGAGACCGTGAGGCATGAAGAGCGAGTGGGCCCCTGCTGCCACTATCTCGTCCGGATCTCCCTTGAGAATGCCGAGATTGATCAGGCCCTGGGCCATCAGACGGGATACGGTCTGGTGTACCTCCGTATATGTGATGCCGGGACGGGCTATGCTGAGAGCCAGGTTGTTCGCGGCGGAGACGATATCGTAAACCTCCTTCTGCTTTGTGGTGAACTTACCGGAAGACGGTAAAGTCCTGGTGAAATCCGAGCAGTAATTGGTATTGGACTCCGCACCTGCGTCTATGACTATCAGTTTCCCGTCTGTCAGGATACCATCGTGGTTGTGGTTGTGCAGGGTCTCACCGTGCTGAGAGAGGATAATCGGGAACGACGGCATCAGCCCCTCTGCGACGGCAATACCTTCCATCACACCCACCAGCTGCTGCTCCACCATACCGAGACGGGCCATCTTCATGGCCGTAAAGTGCATGGCGTAGCCGATGTTGCAGGCCTTGTCTATCTCCTCTATCTCGCACTGCTCCTTGATGAGCCTCATGGACACCACCGCCTTGATGAACTCCTCAGAAGCCTCTGCACGCATCCTGTCGAACGGCACTCCGAGCATCCGGTTGAGCAGAATCATATTGCGGTAACGGTAAGGGGGCAGGAAATGTACCTTCCGTCCCTGCGCTTTGGCCTTGGAGACATATTTTTCCAGCTCCGCGAACGGGAAAGACTTGGAGACACCCACAGAAGCGGCCTTGTCGCTGATCAGCGGCTGTGGTCCCATCCAGATGATATCATCGATATCGACATCGTTGCCGAAAATAATCTCTTCTCCGGACTCCAGGTCGATGACCGCGGCCAGATCCGGGTCGGTCAGACCGAAATAATAATTAAAGGTACTGTCCTGGCGGTAACGGTAGGTATTGCCGGCATAGTTGACGGCCGCCTCTCCAGTTCCCAAAAATAAAAGAATACCGGAGCCCACCTTGGTCTTAAGGACACTTCTCCGGTTAATATAAACTTCTTTTGCGAACATTGTGCTGTGGCTTTTTAAAATTCAACAGCCAAAATTAACTCATATTCCCCACAAAAACAACCCCTATTTATGATTACTGCAGAAGGTAGAAACAGGAAGTGGTGTAGAAATTGCGCAACCAGGGGATGCTTGCCGGAAGACGTAAGAGCCTGCGCGGTCTCAGACCGAACTTCGCCTCGTAATGAGGGTTTATCAGCCAGAGACGCCTATCGACCTTGTGGAATCCCCCCTCCCGTATCAGTCTTTCGAAACGCTCTATCGGAGTGGCTGTCTGCTTGATCTCAAGGAGCTCCCTGACAGCTTCAGGCGACTCCCCGCCGCGATTGAGAATCCACTTATAAACACTTTTCGGAAGAAGATGAAAATAAGGCAGATGCGAAAGCACTTTATTGCGGCAGTTCTGCTGATGCCCGCCAAAGGGCATCTGCCAGGCCGGAAAAGCGAAGAACGCCAGGCCCTGAGGACGCAGATACCGCCTTACCCTGCGCATAAATTCCTCCTTGTCCTGTATATGCTCTATAACATCGTGACAGATTATCAGGTCGAACTGCCCCTCCAGAGCCTTGACCGCAAAGATGTCCGAGGCCATAAAACGGCCCTCCGCACCTTCTTCTGCAAAAAAACGCTCAGCAGCCTGTATTTTCCCCTCCGCCATATCCACACCGAGAACCCGGCAGCCTGCCTGAGCAAAAGGCAGCAGATTACCGCCCTCGCCGCAACCTATCTCCAGAACATTGATGCCCCCGCATATCCTCATATATGAGGAAAGCCAGGGCACATAGTACTTCCGGCTGGTTGCTGCCAGCTGATCAAAATATTTACGCCGGTCCTTAGACATAGCGCACGTAATCCGACTTGCGCGGTGCCGCCTGAGGCTCCTGCCCGTCCTTCGAGTAGCCAAGGACACAGTGGCCTATCCCCTCATAGTCTCCTACTATTCCCCACTGCCTCAGAAGCTCACGGCCCTCCTCCGAGTCAAAAACCTCCTTTGCCCGGTGAATCCAGCAACTGCCGAGCCCCAGCGCATGGGCGGCGTTGAGCAGATTGCCCATCACCAGCGAGCCGTCGTACAAGTATGTCGGACGGCTGCGGTCCGCCAGCACCACCAGCACCACCGGCGCGCCATAAAAAGGGTCGGAGGCAGAGCCCAGCACATCGGCGTTCATCTTAGACAGACGGTTCCGCACGGCCTTATCCATAACGGCCACAATCACAGGGGACTGCTTTCCCATACCTGTCGGAGCAAAAGTCCCGGCCTCCACCACCTTGGCCACAAGTTCCCGGGAAGGCACCTTATCCGGCTCGTAAGCCCTCACACTGCGCCTTGTCTTAAGACATTCAAGCACTTCGTTCTTTTTCATATCACAAAATAACTTTTCTCTCAAGATGCAAATATATAACAAATTGCTCCCACTGTTCCAAACTCCGGGGTTTAGTTTATACGCAGGACCCTACCATCACTCACCGTCACGTTCAGGCACTCTATCCATATTGCGGACTATCTCCTTATATCTGGAAGGACTGCAGCCCACTTCCTTCTGAAAATTACGGTAGCTTGTGCCTTGGATATCACGGCAATGCTGGTCCCGGTCAAGTCACTCAATATCGTAAGAGACCTGCTCTGATTCTTGAAAAGTTCCTATTTATCTTCCGTAGCTCCAACCGTCTGAGATATGATTTCCTCAGAGAGTCCCAACTGTCTCATCCTCGCTGCCACCTTCAAACGTTCTTCCTCCATTCCTTGCTGCAAGCCCTGCTGTATGCCCTGCTGCAAACCTTCTTCCATCCCTTTTTGCAAGCCTTTTGCCATACCTTTTTTCATTCCTTTCTCCAGGCCCTTCTTCCATACCCTTCTGCATACCCTCACGCAGGCCACGACGGATAGCACCGTTGATCAGAGTACGTGACGTACTGACCATGTCCCAGAACTAATGACCTCACTGATCTCATCTTCTTCTGACTCGAAAGGGAGCAATGCATTTAAAAAACTGATCACCAAATCCTTGTGTTCGCCGAACACCTTCTTGAAAGTAAGGTCGGCCTTAGGGTCCAAATATCGACTCATATCTCCTTCACTTTATCGTTAAACATTCCTATAATTCAAAACATCCAGCAAAACACCTTACACGGCGCAGGCACTCTTATCCGGCCTGCATTGCCGAGTACCAAAGTGCATTTGCAAAGCAAATATATGCAAAACCAACATACCCACCAAATACTTTTACTCTTTGAATATCATTATTTTACAGTTTTGGTAAAAACGGTGAAAGCGGCAATAGCAGAGTCAGAGAGTGAGGACAAATGTGGTGAGGCCGGGGACGGAGCGGTCGAGGCGGATGGTGCCGGAATGGGCACGCATTATCTGCCGTGAGAGTGCCAGACCGACACCGGTACCCTCGGCGCGGGTGGTGAAGAACGGGTCAAAGATGTGCTCCGCGTCCGCATCAGGGATGGGCCAGCCGTTGTTGGATATGTGTATCTCGGTATTGTCAGAGGCGTTGACGAAAGCCCTTATAATGATTACGGGCACTCCCGGATGCGAGTCCCCGAAACGGTCACGCAGGGCATTGACAGCATTTTTCAGAATATTGGCAAATACCTGACGCATAAGCTGCTCATCAGCGAAAAGGACCATCCCGTCATCATCCAGACTGATGTCAACCCGGCCGCCTATCGTCTCTATGTCCGGCATCAGAGGCTGAAGTACGTAATCCAGCATGGGCTTGAACTTGAACGGATGTATCTTGGGCACTGGTACGCGGGACAAGGATCTGTAACCGTTGACAAAGCCCAACAGACCGCGGGCGGACTCTCCGATGACCTCTATCCCCTCGCGGACATTGCGGTCTTCGGTCATACCCAACAATGTATCGCTCAGGGAGACTATCGGAGTGATGGTATTGAGCACCTCGTGCGAGATGATGCGGGTCATTTTCTGCCACTGAGCATTCTCCTGCGACCGGGCCTCCGCGGCCTCATCCGCTTTCTCCTCAAAGACATACACCCTCACAGGCGTCTGTCCATCCATCACTGTCCGGCATTCCACAGACACATTGAACAGCCGGAGCTCCGACCCCACAAGCAGTTCCACAGAGCTTCCGTCCTCCAATGCCTCCAAGCGCGAGGCCATTCCGGGCATAATCCGGTCCAAATCAGCGACATTGCCGACAGTATTGACCCCGAACATCTCCCTGACAACACTATTGACGCATCTGACCTCACCGCCCGGCGCGACTCCCATAAGCCCGGTGCGCGACAGGCTCTCCACCGCCTGATGAAAAGCCTCGCAATCCTTCCTCAACCGCTGCTGCTCCGAAACGAAGTCCCGCACCCGATTGAGCAGGATGTTGAAAATCCTGTCCTGAAGATACGAGGAGTTCTCCGCGAAATGAAATGTCAGGTCTCCGTTCTCGAACGCGCTGAGCAGGTAATTGAGCTTCCTGACATTGCCGGTATACAGGACAACCAGCCTGTAGACCAGAAACAGCACGGCTGCCACCGCGGCCGCAGCCATCCAGTACATACCGTTGATAACCAGCCACACAGCCGCTCCTGCCGAGACAATCAGCAGCACTGCGAATACTATAAGACTTCCAAGACCCATGGCAATATCGTTTACAGTCCATATTTGCGAAGCTTATTGTACAGAGTCTGACGGGTGATGCCGAGCTGCAGGGCCACCGCCGACATATTGCCGTCATTGCGGCGCAAAGCCTCCCGTATCATCTCCTTCTCCATCTCGTCCAATGTCATCACCCTGCCAGGGGAAGCCGCCGGGGACGGAGCGGAGGAAAAGGCACGCGCATTGTCGTCAGGAAAGAAATCATGCACGTCCAGCACATCTCCGTCAGCGAGAATCACCGCCTTTTCCACTACATGCTGCAGCTCCCGGATATTGCCCTTCCACACGCATGCCTCCAAGGCCTTCAGAGCCTCTTCGGTAATATCGATGACATCCTTGCCGTATTTGACCGCATACCTGCGCATGAACATCTGCGCCAGCGGCACGATGTCGCCGGGCCTCTCCCTAAGGGGCGGCAATGTCAGGTGAATGGTGTTGATGCGGAAATACAGGTCCTCCCGGAATGCGCCGGAAGCCACCATCTTCGCCAAATCCCGGTTGGTAGCGCATATCAGGCGGATATCCACCGGTATAGGGGTGTTGCTGCCCACTCTGGTCACGCTTTTGGTCTGAATCGCCGTCAACAGCTTCATCTGCAGATGCAGGGGCAGATTGCCTATCTCGTCCAGGAACAGCGTTCCCCCTGAGGCGACCTCGAACTTGCCGGCACGGTCGGCACGGGCATCGGTGAATGCCCCCTTGACGTGACCGAAAAGCTCGCTCTCGAACAGTCCCTCCGGCAGCGAGCCCACATCCACACAGACCATGCTGCTGCCACTGCGGCGGGACATACGGTGAATCTCCCCGGCCAGCATATCCTTACCGGTACCGTTTTCCCCCGTAATGAGGATACCGGCATCAGTCCGGGCGACTTTCTGGACTATCGAGCGCAGTTCCTTCATCTTGGGCGAGTCCCCCCAGTACATCTGCCCGTCGCTGCGTATCTCGTTCTTTATCTCGCGCAACTGCTTGACTTCCTGGCGGCTCCGGCTGAGTTGCAGGGCGGCCTGAAGGGTGGACAGCAGCTTGGCGTTGTCAAAGGGCTTGATGACAAAGTCAAATGCCCCGCGCTTGATGGCGTCCACGGCCAAGGCAACGTCGGAATACGCGGTGAAAAGCACCACGGGCAGCTCCGGGTACGCCTTCTTAATCTCTCCCAGCCAGAACAGGCCCTCGTTGCCGGTAGTCACCTTGGCGGTGAAGTTCATGTCCAGCAGCACCACCTCGGGACGCTTAGACTCGATGCTGTGCATCAGGTCATTGGGAGAGGACAGCAATGTCACTTCCGCGAAATAGGAGGGCAGCAGGAGCCGCAGGGCCGAGAGTATGGCCCTATTGTCATCCACCACCAGTATGCGTCCGTCCGGACTCTGTTTCTTACTCATAACTCATTAACTTTTACACCAATATCATATAAGGACGTGCCTAACGCATACAAATTTAGGATTAATATCAAAAAAGTGGACAACCCGTGTATGAAAATTTGACAAGAAAAATCAGAGCCAAAAAGTTAAAGTATTGGCTTTCAATATATTAATAATTATGACATCATTATGGCAATATATTCACTTCAGATTAACAACGACAAAATATGAGACACACTTTCTATAATAAAGTCCTGACCGTGGCGCTGATGCTGGTAGCCGGCCTGACTTCCGGCCAAGTCAAAGCCGCGGCCCAGTGGCGCACGGACATCCCGGCGGCTTACTATGGGACAGGCTCATACGGCCAGACTGGACAGCCTGCTGAGACATGGACCCTGCACGACTGCATGCAGTACGCCGTGACCAACTCCCCTCAGATGAAGCTCCAGCAGGCCACCAATGATGACCGGCGCATAGACCGCCGCGAGGCCGCCCTTAACTTCATCCCCTCCATATCAGCCGGAGTGGGAGGCACGGTCAACTTCGGGCGCATGATCGACCCGGAGACCAACATGTACTCCAACACGACCACATTCAACAACTCCTACAGCCTGTCAGCCGATATGGACATATTCAACGGCTTCTCAGCAGTCAACAACCTGAGGATAGCCAAGACAGCTGTGCTGCTCGGAGTTCAGGAGGAACAGATTACGAAGGACGATATCTGTCTTCAAGTCATTCAGGCCTATTACAATGTTCTTTACAACCAAGGCATGGTCGATCTGGCCCGCGAGCAGCTTGAAGAGACCCGCAATACTCTGGAGCAGGCCCGTACCCAGTGCGAGTTAGGCCTGAAGAGCAGTGCCGACGTATTGCAGATAGAGTCCGATCTGGCATCCAAGGACTTCAATCTCACCAAGATGGAGAATACTCTGGAACAGTCCGTCCTGACTCTGAAAAGTGTGATGTACTACCCCTTGGACGAGGCATTGGAGATAGCGGTCGTCGAGCCGTCAGTGCTGTTCAGCCCGTTTGCCGCTGAAAGCAACGCCGACAGCATAGCCTCGGCAGCCCGCGGATTCCTGCCCGAGTTCAAAGCCGAGGAATACAAGGTGCGCAATGCCGAGTACGAGCTGAAGACCGCACGCTGGAGCCTGGTGCCCTACATCTACGCTCAGGGCGGATACTCCACCGGCTACGTCTACGACCGCTCCTATGCCGTCAACGCCCCGTTCTGGAACCAGATGACCGACAAGCAGGGACAGTACGTCGGCATCGGCATCAGCATCCCCATCTTCAACAGCCTTTACAAGTACAATCAGATAGCCCGCAAGCGCAATGCCCTGAGCACAGCCGAGGCCAATAGGGACATCAAGTACCAGGAAGTCGAGGTGGAGATACGCAAGGCAGTGCAGGACATGAGGGGAGCCGCCAAGGAGTTCATCTCGGCGGACAAGAAGGTCAGCGCCCTGTCTATGTCGCATCAGGCCAACACCCGCAAATACGAGGAAGGACTGATGACTGTCATAGAGCTGCAGACCAGTTCCAACAGCCTGTTGGAGGCCAAGGCCCAGCGTCTCAACTGCGGCCTGCAGTACCTGCTCAAAGAGAGGGTGGTCATGTATTATAAGGGAATAACATATCTGGATCAAGAATAAAATTTATAGACATGGATAGAGTAATAGAGAAGAAAAAAGGCATCAGGGCGGTGTTCCGCAAGAAAAACATACCCTACTTCCTCGCGGGAATATTCGTAATATTCGTCCTCTGGCTGCTGCTAAGGGACAAGTCCTCCACATTGAAGGTGGATTCCAACACCATCACCGTAGGCGAGGTGCGCATGGGCGAGTTCGACGATTACGTCAGAGTATCGGGACAGGTGCAGCCCATCACCGTAGTGCAGGTATCTCTCCTCGAAAGCGGAGTCGTGGAGGAAAAACTGATAGAGGCAGGGGCAATGGTCCACAAGGGGGACGTGCTGGTGCGTCTCTCCAACAACAACCTGAGCCTCCAGATTCTCCAGAGCGAGGCCAATCTCGCCGAGCAGGAGAACAATCTGCGCAACACTCAGGTGACTATGGAGCAGCAGAAACTGGACCTCGAGAAGCAGAGGCTGGAATATGCCATCGACTCCGAGCAGAAACGGCGCAAGTACGAGCAGTACAAGCTGCTGGACGAAGAAGGCTTGGTGGCTCACGAGGAGTATCTTCAGGCCAAGGAGGCATACGAATTGGCAGCCAAGAGCTTAGAGTTGGTCATTGCCCGGCAGGCGCAGGACTCCATCTATCGCTCGACTCAGTTGCGCAACATGGAAGAGAGCCTGGAGAGCATGAGACGCAGCATCCAGTTAGTGCGCCAGCGGATCGACAACCTCGATGTCAAGTCCCCTATTGACGGGCAGCTCGGCTCATTGGATGTAATATTAGGCCAGTCCATCCCCGAGGGAACCAAGGTCGGTCAAGTCAACGACCTGTCTGACTATAAGATAGAGGCCAAGATAGACGAGCACTATATTGACCGCGTACAGTCCGGCCTGAGCGCCACCTTCGAGCGCCAGGGCTCCACCTTCGGCACCGTAGTGGAGAAAGTCTACCCCGAGGTGACTGACGGCCAGTTCAAGGCCGACTTCTACTTCACCGGCGAGCGCCCCGACAACATCCGCATCGGCCAGACCTACTATCTCAACCTCCAGCTCGGACAGCCTACCCAGTCGGTCTACATTCCCCGCGGAGTATTCTACCAGTCCACGGGAGGCACCTGGATCTACGTGCTCTCAGAGGACGGCACCAAGGCCTACCGCCGCGACATCCGCATCGGCCGCCA
>ERZ780212.1458-NODE-1458-length-18385-cov-5.522422_pt1 | contig 18385 bp, 20 predicted proteins | sample MGYA00511364_ERZ780212 | MGnify/ENA primary metagenome ERZ780212 (study PRJEB29588, sample SAMEA2147991) | human gut metagenome | biome: human gut; feature: human-associated habitat; material: faeces | place: Denmark | collected 2008/2010 ...
GGATGTAGTCAGGACAGCCCAGCCAATGAAATAATCGATGTAAATAGCTTGTATCTAAGGATACAAGCTATTTACTTTTTAAAAACTAGAAATAATTTTAAAAAATTTATAATATTTAATTTTCACTAGAGATTTATGAATTTTCACGATTTTTAATTTATTCTAATTTTTAGTATTTCAAACATACAACTCAACAAATTTAATTTTTAAAAATCATAAATTTAATATTGTTGAGTTAATATTAGTAATCTAGGAATAAAACAAAAATTAGTAAAACGATATAACAAGCTTGTATCAATCATTACAAAGGAAAAATTTGTTGTGTTATTAAGACGTATGTTTCTATAAATTTATTTTTCAAAATCTTTGCTATTATTAATATTATCTAGAAAATTATTCCCTATTAGAATTTCATTTAGATAATACTGATTGACCTTGTCAAGTTCTCTTTCTTTAAATTGCTCTAAAACAGATGTATATGTATTTAATGTGACTGTAATATCTTTATGTCCCATTAATCTTTGAACAACAATAGGAGCCATACCACTTTCAATACAACGTGTTCCAAAAGTATGTCTTAAAGAGTGCCTAGAGATATCAGTAATATATCAATATCCTTTTATCTCATTATTTATTGTAGAACACCTACATATTTACTATTGTTAGGTTTAAAAAGTAATTTTTTATTCATTAAAATTGATAATAAACTTTATAGTATGACATTTATATGACATTTTATTTTAAATGTTGCTTTCTATATTATTTGTATATATAATTTATTTAAAGAACAATTACAAAGGAGAAATCTTTTATGTATATAAGAGTAAAAAGAATACTGGATATTATTTGTTCAGTAATTGCTTTAATTATATTTGCAATACCTATGGTAATAATTTCTATCATAATCAAATTTGATAGTGAAGGTCCAGTTATATATAAACAACAAAGAATTGGAAAAAATGGAGAGTTATTTTTTATTTATAAGTTTAGAACAATGATTGTTCATAAAGAGCTTAAAGAAAACAACATCGATCATAATCATATGGTAACAAAGGTAGGAAAATTTCTAAGAAAAACAAGTTTAGATGAATTACCTCAACTATTTAATGTTTTAAAAGGAGAAATGAGTATTGTAGGTCCAAGACCATGGATAAAAGAATATTATGAATATTTTACAGATAAACAAAAGGAAAGATGTAATGTTTTACCTGGAATTACAGGACTAGCACAAATAAAAGGAAGAAATAGAATTACAATATTTAAGAAAATTGGATATGATATAGAATATGTTCAAAAATTAAGTTTTAAATTAGATGTACTAATTATATTTTGGACTTTTAAAACAATTCAAAATGAAAAAAATGCAGAAATTTCTGAGATAGGAATACAAGAAGAATTATCAGAATTAAAGAAGTACAAGTTAAATTATAAAAAACAAGAAGAACTACCAGAGCAAGAAAAACATGAATATCTTGTGAAAAATTTGAAAAATATGATTAATAAGACTGCTGAATATACATATAGAGAAGAAATATAAAAAAATGTAAAAAAGAAAATATTATTTTTTTGTTTGTTTTTTATTATATATGTCGATAATTTTATGTTTCCTAATTAGGAGGAAGAAAAAATGTAAATGGCTATTCAGAGAAAATAACTTTTTTGTCTATGCAGTTTGTTCTAATTTTTATATTTAATTATATCAACACCTATAATATTGATGTAAAAAGAAAATTATATGCAGCTTTATTATAGGTGGCTTTTAGGTTATTACAAATGAAATATATCAATTATTTGTAACAGCGAGAAGTGGAAAAATAAGAGATTTTTTATTAAAATAGTTAAGAAAAGGAGAAAATCATGAAAAAGGTCCTATTTGTTGCAACAGTAGATTCTCATATTAATAATTTTCATTTGCCATATATGAAATGGTTTAAAGAGCATGGATATGAAGTTCATGTTGCAACCAATAGTATAGATAAAATTTATTTTTGTGATAAAAAGCATAAATTAGAAATAAGACGTTCTCCATTTTCAATTAAAAATATAAAAGCAATCCAACAATTAAAAAAGATAATAGAAAAAGAAAAATTTGAGATTATTCATTGTAATACTCCAATGGGAGGAGTAGTGGCTAGACTTGCAGCAATGAAAGCAAGAAAATGCTATGCAACAAAGGTAATATATACTGCTCATGGTTTTCATTTCTTTAAAGGGGCGCCTATATTCAATTGGATAATTTATTATCCAATTGAAAAGTTTTTATCATATATTACAGATTGTCTTGTGACGATAAATGAAGAAGATTATCTATTAGCAAAGAAAAAGCTTAAGGCAAAACAAATAGAGTATGTACACGGAGTTGGAATTTCTCAAACTAAATTTAAAAAATATATGTCAAATGAAGAGATAATAGAAAAGAAAAAGAAAATAGGAGTTGACTTGAGTAGCTTTATTATTCTTTATGTGGCCGAATTAAATAAAAATAAGAATCAAATTGCATTAATTAATATAATGAAAGAAATAAAAAAATACAAAAAAGATGTGAAGTTATTATTAGCAGGAGATGGAAAATTAAGAAAAAAATTAGAAAAAGAAATAAATAAACAATGTTTGCAAAATGATGTATTTTTGTTAGGATATAGAGAAGATATTGCAGAGTTAATGAACATTTCTGATTTTGTAATTTCTGCAAGTAAAAGAGAAGGCTTACCAATGAACATACTTGAAGCTTTATTTTGTAATGTGCCAGTAATTGCAACAGATATTAGAGGTCATAGAGATTTAATTGATTCTGAATATTTATTAAAGAAAATATCTGCAGATCAAATTAAAGAAAAAATAGATGAAATAAATAAAAATGGATATAAGCAAAAAATAGATTTAAATAAATATAAAATAGAAGAAGTAATTAAGGAATTTCAAGAAAAAAATATTTATCCAAATAAAAGAAATTCACCAATAAGAATTTTGCAAATCATAAGAGCAATGAATGTTGGCGGTGCAGAAACATTTATTATGAATTTATATCGAAATATAAATCGTAGTCAAATTCAGTTTGATTTTTTAGTAAGTAGAGATGGCTTTTTTGATCAAGAAATTAAGAAAATGGGAGGAAAAATATTTAAAATCCCATATCTTACCGATGTTGGACAAATAGAATATACAAAAAATCTAAAAGAATTTTTTAAAACCCATCATAACTATAAAATTATTCATTCTCATATAGATCAGGTTTCTGGTTTGATTTTAAAAATAGCGAATAAATGTGATATACCTATAAGAATTTCACACAGTCATAGTACTAAAAATACAAATGGTATTTTTGGAAAAATTTATAAAAAATATCTACAAAATAAAATTAATACTAATGCTACTGATTTATTAGCTTGTGAACAAGAAGCTGCTAATTGGTTGTTTAAAGAAAATGCAGATAAAGCGTTAATTATAAAAAATGGAATTGAAGTTGAAAAATTTGAGTTTTCTATTGAAAAAAGAAAAAAGATAAGACAAGAATTACAAATAGATGATTCTACAGTACTCATAGGGCATGTTGGGAGATTTCTAAAAGTAAAAAATCATAGTTTTTTATTAGATATATTTAAAGAATATCATAATATAAATAGAAATTCTAAATTAATTTTAGTAGGAGACGGACCGTTAAAAAATGATATAGAGAAAAAGGTGAAAAAGTTAAATTTAGAAAAATGGGTTATTTTTCTTGGGATTAGAACTGATGTAGATTATATTTATTCAGCCTTAGATGTATTAGTATTTCCTTCTTTATTTGAAGGTCTGAGTTTTACACTTATAGAATCTCAAACAGCTGGACTTCCAACTTATACATCAGATAGTATAGATCCAAATACAAAAGTTACAGATAAATTGGAATTAATATCTTTAAATAAAAGTGCTAAGGAATGGGCCGAAAAGATACAAGTATTACCAATTAAACATAGGAGAGACGAATTAAAAAAAATAAGAGCAAATGGATATGATATAAAAGAATCTGTAGCAAAAATTGAAAAATTCTATATTAATAAGGAGAGAAAATAATTGGAAAAAAAAGTAAAACGAATTTTACATATAGTAGGAACAATGAATATGGGTGGTCAAGAAACTTTTATTATGAATTTATATCGAAAAATAGATCGATCAAAAATACAATTTGATTTTGTTGTACACTCAAAAGAAGTACAATTTTATGAAAAAGAGATAAAAGAATTAGGTGGAAAAATATATAAAATTGATAGTATGAGTAAAAATATATTCTTACATATGAAAAATTTATATCGTATTATAAAAGAAAATAATTATCATATTATTCATAGGCATACTAATTCGTCTATTATATGGTTCGATTTATTAGTAGCTAAAATAGCTAAAGTACGAAGAATAATTGTTCATTCACATAGTTCTTCTTCCAAATATAGAATAATTAATAAAATATTTCAAGGTATGATGAATATGCTTACAGATGTACGATTAGCATGTTCACAAGAAGCAGGAGAATGGCTATATGGCAAAAAAAAATTTGAAATTATTCCAAATGGGATTGACTTTGAAAAGTACAAATTTGATTTAGAAAAACGAAAATTATTAAGAAATAAAATGAAATTAGAAGGAAAATTTGTTATAGGACATATAGGAAGGTTTTCATATGAAAAAAATCAAGCTTTTTTAATTGATGTATTTAGAAAGATAAAAAATAAAAATGCAGATGCAAAACTTGTTTTGACTGGCGATGGAGAAGAAAAAGATGCTATACAAAAAAAAGCAAAGGAATATGGAATAAATGAGGATATTCATTTTTTAGGAAACGTAAATAATGTTTTTGAACTTATAAATGTATTTGATGTTTTTGTTTTTCCTTCAATTTATGAAGGACTACCATTGACTTTATTAGAAGTACAAGCAAATGGATTAAATGCAGTTATTTCTTCTCAAATATCAAATGAAGTAATTTTAACAGATTTGATACAAAAAATTCCACTAGATAATATAGATGTATGGATAAGTACTATCATGCAAAGAAGGCGAGGAGAAAATTTAGAAAAATATAATGATATTATGTTAAAATCTAAATTTAATATTGATTATGTAATATGCAGAATGAAAAAAATATATAAGTAAAGGAGAAAATAGATGGCTTTAACGAGAGTACTTCACTATGTTGGTATTATGAACATGGGTGGTCAAGAAACTTTTATTATGAATCTATATAATCAAATTAATCGTACAAAGATACAATTTGATTTTTTAACTTTAGGTATGGAAGAAGGGTATTATAATAACGAAATAAGAGAAATGGGAGGTAATATTTATACTATTCCATATAGAAAAGATTCTATATTTAAATACATAAAAAAAGTTTATGGTATTTTTAAAAAGTATCAAATTTTGCATATTCATACAGCTTCTACAAAAGTATTATTTGATGTGATTATTGCAAAATTAGCTGGAGTAAAAAGAATTATTGTACATTCACATAGTATTTATGATGGAGATTCAAAATTAGTTTACTACATTTGTAAATTTTTCTTAAGATTTATGCCAATTATGCGATTTGCTTGCAGTAAAGAAGCGGGTAGATGGCTGTTTGGAAATAAAAAAGAAGTTTACTTAGTAAAAAATGGAATTAAAATAAACCAATATAGATATAAAAATGAAAATAGAGAGAAAATACGAAAAGAATTAGGTATTTTAAAAAATGACAAAGTAATAGGACATATTGGAAGGTTTTCAAAAGAGAAAAATCATGAATTTATTTTAAAAATATTTAGCAAATTAAGAAAACATTCAAACTTAAAATTAATTTTAATTGGAAATCGGAGAAGAAAAAAATAAAATAGAAAATGAAGCCAAAAAACTTAATATAGATAGTAGAATATTTTTTTTAGGAATTAGAAATGATGTAGGAGAACTTTTATCTGCTATGGACTTATTTATATTACCATCTATTTACGAGGGAGCTCCATTATCATTGATAGAGGCTCAAACGAATGGAATTGATGCTATTGTAACGTCAAATATTTCTAAAGAAGTTTTTATTAATGATAATGTTATACCATTAGAATTAATAGAAGAAAAATGGGTTAATAGAATTGAAGAATGTTTAGCAAACGAAATAAAAGAGGAAGAAAGAAAAAAAATGTATAAAAATGTAGAAAACCAAAAATATGATATTTTAGAAACAGCAAATTTATTTGAAAATAAATATTACTATATAGGAGAATAATATGAATATACAAGGAATAATTGAAAAAGATAAATTAACATTTAATATTAGAAACTTTTTTATAGGATTAAGCTATATTGTAGTGATTATTTTGATTATTCTTAAAAATAATCTACAAATGGATATTTCTATGCAAATGGTAACAGCTATTTCTATATTTAATTTTATTATTTGTAGAAAAGGAGAAGAAATTGAATTTTTAATATTTTTATTACCATTTAGCACATCAATTCCAATTAATTTTATTATAATAGCAAATTGGATTATACTTATTTTTAAAAATATAAAACAAATATCGATAAATAAAAATATTATTCCAAGTATATTAATTGTTGTATTAGAAGTAATTTCTATTATAGACTCAAGATCTTCTCTTAGCACAATTATAGATTTTATAATGCCTTTTTTATATACATCTTTTGTCTTATTATGCTATAGAAAAGCTGTAAATTATGTAAGGATTTTAAAAGTTTTTATTATTTCTGTCATTTTTACAGATTTAATTTACATAATCGCAACATTTCAAAAATATGATATTTCATTATTTGTGACATTTAAATATCGATTAGGAACTTTATATTATGATGATGTTAAGTACTTATTAAATATTAATGCAAATGATTTGGGATTATATAATATATTTGCGATATCAATTGCTTTATTATTAATTGATAAAAAGAAAATAAAATATATCTTTTTTGCTTTTAGTATGTTAATTCTTACAATAACAGGAATTTTGACTGTTTCAAGAGCTTTTTTTATTACTTATGTTTTATTGATTATAGGATATTTAATAATAAAAAAAATAAAGATTACTACTATTTTAGCTATATTTTTTTCATTTCTTATAATTACATTAATTGGTATTTTAGCAATTCCAAATTTATTAAATGGAATTTATGCTAATTTTGTAGAACGTTTTTCAGAAGAAGAAATTTTCGGAGGAAGAGGAAGTATTTTAGCAGAATATTTTGAAAAGATGGGAGAATCTATACATAATACATTAATAGGAGTAGGAATATCTAATTATGCAGAAAAATATGATATGTCTTTAAAGTCACATAATGCAACACAAGAAATTATTATTGCTTGGGGAATTTTAGGATTATTTTTTATTGTTATGACTCATATTGAGTTCTTTAAAGCAATGAAACAGAAAGTTCAGCATAAAATAGAGCCAATTATGATAATGCCACTTGTTACATTATTATTTATGATACAAAGTTTACAATTTTATAGTCAAGGGGATAGAATATTATTGCTAATTGTTGCTTATTGGTCAATTGTTGTGATGGAAAAGCAAGAAATAAATGACAATGCTATAATTGATAAAGGAGACAAGAGTGAGAGAAAAGTATATAGTTAAAAATTTTATAACAGAGGTGGTACCTCAATTTATAATTGCTATTATAGGTTTGTTTAAATCACAGGCTTTGTTAGAATTTTTGGGTGAGCAAACTGCAGGACTTTTTCAAATATTTGGTCAAATTATGGCTTATTTATCATTGCTAGAAGGAGGAATGGGAGTTGCGTCAATTTATCATTTATATAAACCATTAATGGAAAAAGATTATAATTTATTAGGAAAGTTAAAGAGAGGAATTGGAACTATATTTAAAAGGTTGGCTATTGTAATATTCTTTCTTGGTATAGTAATATCTTTTATAATTCCTTATTTTATAAAAGATAATGAATTTTCTAATTATTATATTCAATTTAATTTTATGATTTATTTAATAGGAGAATTAATTTTATATTTTACTGTATTTGAACGAAACCTGTTTACAGCAGACGAAAAAGGATATAAAATAAACATTTTAATGAATTTGAGTATAATTTTAAAAGGAATATTTGAGATTATAATGTTAAATTTTGGCGGAAATTTAACACAGATATTATTTATGTTTATAATAATTAATTGTATATTAAATATTGCACTAATATATTTAACTAAGAAAAATTATCCAATATCTACTACTTCTAAAGAAAGAGATTATTCTGTTTTAAAGGATGTTAAAAATTTATTTGTCCATAAGATAAGTAATCTAATTACAAACAATATTGATGTTCTAATTATTTCTAAAGTATTAGGTTTGTCTTATGTTGTTATCTATACTACTTATAATATGATTATTACAAATATAAATGCTTTTATTACCAAATTTTATACTGCGACTATAGGAAGTGTAGGAAAAATTATTAATGAAAAAAAAGGTGAGTCTAATTATATTTTTAAAGAATTTAATGCAATGATGTTTTTTATTGCAACAGTAATTGGAATTCCAATGTTTTTTGCTATTGATGAATTTATTAATATTTGGTATAAAGGACAAATAGATACTAAAATTACTGTATCTATTTTGTTTACAGTTCAATTTATTGTATATTGTATTAGAATTCCGTTAATTACATTTTCAGAAGCGGCAGGATTATTTAAAGAAACAAAGATATGTCCAATTTTAGGTGCAATTATTAATTTAGTTTTATCACTTGTTTTAGTTCAAATAATACAAATTGAAGGGGTATTATTGGCTACTGTTATATCTTCAATTCTTGCAGAGTATTTAATAAGACCGGTTATTATTTATAAGAAGATTTTTAAAAGAAATTTTATAGAATATTATTTTACTACATTTAAATTTATGATATTTATGATTATTTTATTTTTTATTACTATTAAATTAAAATTAATATTTAAATTTTTAAATATATTAGATTTGTTTATTGTAACCTTTATTATTGGATGTATAAATTTGATAATTACTCTAATTTATTATTATGTAATCAAGGAAACAGTTTTTTTGAAAAGATTAATAAAAATAAGAAGGAGTGGAAATGATGAATGATTTAAAAAAAGTTATATTAGAAATAAACCCAATGGGAATTCATTCAAAACAAATTTTAGCTGGATTTTCATTATTAGAGGAGAAAAAAAAATTAAGATTAAAGGTAAAAGAAAATACAGAATTACCAAATGGATTAGCAATTGCAGAGATAGCAGAAAAAAAAATTATTTATGATACATTAGATCATGCTGATATATTTTTTGAAGATGAGTTAAAGGAATGTGATTATTATTTTAAGAGGAGTTTTCAAAAAATATATGCAGATAAGCAAGGAAAAAATATAAGACCATTAGGTTTTAATTATTGGGTAGATAATAAATTTCGCTATCAGGCAAATCCTAGAATATTAATTGAATATATTATAAGAAAAATTATAAAAAAAGATAATATTATACATAATTATAAGAAATTTGAAGATTTACCTAATTTAAAAAATGGCAAGTATGAAGCAATTTTATTAACTAATTTATATGACCCAAAAGCAAAAGAAGTGGAAAATAAACAAAAAGAAGAAGAAAGAGAAAAAATTAATAAATTTAGAATTGAATGTATAGAAGCACTGAGAAAATCATATCCAGATAAAGTTTTGGCTGGAGTAAAAGATTCAATATATGCTCAAATGGTTGCAAAGCAATACATTTTACCGAAAAATATCACAAAAAAGGACAATTTTATTTCTATTATGCAATCAACTAATATATGTATTTGTACTAAAGGTTTGCATAATTCAAACGGATGGAGATTAGCGGAAGCAATTGCAAGTTCAAAATGTATTGTAACTGAGCCTTTATATAATGAAGTAACAGGAAAATTTGAAAAAGATAAAAACTATTATGAATTTCGTACACCAGAAGAACTAGTGGAAATAATTGGTGAATTAATAAATAATAAAAAGAAAATATTAGATATGATGAATAAAAATTATGAATATTATAATAATTATTTAAGACCTGATGTACTTATTTTGAATACAATAAGAGAATTTTTATAATAGATAAAAAATAAGTATATATACTATTGCATAAAATAAATGTAAATGTTATAATTTGATTATAAAGTTGAAAGGAGAAAACAGAAGATGAAAAAATTATTAATGATAATGTCAATTATTATTACAGTCATGCTAATTGGGGCAATAAATGTAAAGGCTGCTTCAAATACAGAATTAATAAATACGGTTTACAATATAGGAAGTAAATATGGTTTAACAAGTGCTGATAAAGTAAAAATTGAAAGATATTTAGCAGACAATCCAGTTACAGAACAAGAAGCAGATTCATTAATTTCCAAAGCTGAAGAGATAGATGCCATTATGAAAGAAGCAGGTGTAACTGATCCTACAAAATTATCACAAGCAGATAAAGACAGAATACAATCAATTGCAAATGAAGCTGCAAGTATTTTAAAGGTTAGTTTAGTAATAAAAAATGGAAATGTTGAAATATATAAAGATGGAAAATTAATTGAAAATGTATCAATTAATAATGGAAAATTAGCATATACAGGAAATAATAATTATGTAATCTTTGGAATTTCTGCAGTAGCAATAGTTGCCCTTGTTATTGTATGTATTATGAAAAAAAGAAAAATTAATGCATAAAAGACTAATAAATATTATTAAAGCGACTATTATAGAAATAATAGTTGCTTTTTTATTAGTAGTATTAAGTATAATAATCTTAGAGATTGCGGTAGGGCAAGAAAAAGAAACCGCAATCACTTTAATTAATGCAATGTCTCTAAATAAAGAAAACGTAATTATTAATAAACCAGTTTTGGAGGGAAATATAATAAAAAACTATCCAGAATACGGAAGTAAATATGCTAAAATTCAAATACCTAAGATCAATATTAATCTAGATGTATATTATGGTGATACAATGGAAATTTTAAAAAAAGGAGTAGGACATTCTAGTGGTAGTTACTTCCCAGGAGAAGGTGGATCAATTATTTATATGGGACATAATTCTAAAAATGTATTTCGTGGATTGTCAAAGATTTCAAAAGGAGACTCAATTCAGATTACTACTGAATATGGAGAATTTAAATATCAAGTATATGATATGAAAATTGTAAATGAAACAGATTTAGAATTACTTCCAATTCAAAAAGAAAAAGAAATTTTAATGTTATATACTTGCTATCCTTTTCAAAATATTGGATACACAACTCAAAGATATGTAGTTTATGCTGAAAAAATAGAGGAGGATTAGGAATGAAAAGGATAACACAACTAATTAAAGTTTTTTTTATATGGCTATTAATGATTGATATAATTTCTTTTATTTGTTTAAATATTTTTTCTAAGACAATCTTAAATCAGAGTTATATATTAAGTCAATTAGAAGAAGAAAAATATTATGAGAATGTTTATTATCAGATACAAAATAGTTTTGAAGGATATATTGGCCCATCTGGTTTAGAAGAAACAATATTAAATGGAATTTATTCAAAAGATAAAGTAAAACAAGATATTATAAATGTAGTAAATTATATTTATACAGGAAAAAACTATGAAATTAATACAGAAGAAATACAAGTGAATTTATCAAATAATATAAATGAATCTTTATTAAATTATAATTTATCAGAAGAAGAAAAAAAATCAATAGTTCAATTTGAAGAAGAAATTATAAATGAATACAAAAAACAAATTACACATAGTCAATATTTTGATAAATTAGCAAATTATATTCCAAAAATAATTGAAAATGTATTAATTATAAAAATTGAAATGGGAGTTATTGGATTTCTTATTATAGGAATACTTTTCTTTATTAATAAAAAGAACTTTGTGAAATTTATGATAACAATTATAATTTCCGTTTTAGGCTCAGGTTTGTTTTTATTATTTGCAAAATTTTGGACAACGTCTAAAATAGAGATTTCAAATATTACAATTTTAAGTGATTCGTTTTCAAAAGTTATTAGTAATATATTAAGAGAAATATTGTGTAAATGGAATTTATATGGAATCATTTTGAGTATTGTATCTATAATCTTACTTATTATCTTTAATAACTTGTTGTATAAAGATAATATAAATAAAAAATTATCAAAGAATAAAAAAGTACTAAAGAAAAACGGAGGAAAATAATGGAAGAATTAGATCTAAGACAAATACTGAAAATTTTATGGAATAAAAAAGGCTCCATTTTGATTATAGCATTGTTGTTTGCTATTTTAGGAGGAGTATATTCTTATAAGTTTATTACTCCAAAATATGAGTCATCTACTACTCTGGTACTTGCAAAGACAGAAGAAATAGTTTCAAATACCATAAATGGGTCTGCAATTACTCAAACAGACTTGAACTTAAATCAAAATCTAGTTTCCACATATAGTGAGTTAATTAAGAGTAAAACGGTTTTACGTAAAGTATTAAGTAATCTTGAAATTTATGATTTAAATGAAGAAGAATTAAAGAAAAATATTAGTGTTAATTCTGTAAAAGATACAGAGCTAATTGAAATTACTGTAAGTAGTACTGATTCTCGACAAGCAGCAGATATTGCAAATGAAATTGCACATGTTTTTAGTGAGCAAGTTGCAGAAATATATAATATTAATAATATTCATGTAGTAGATAATGCTGAGCAAGAAAAAGAACCATATAATATTAATCATTTAAAAGATATTTTTATTTTTACTTTTGTTGGAATTATTATTAGTATGGCCTATATATTAATAGAAAATTTATTGGATACAACAATAAAAGATCAAGAAACAGTAGAAAATGCAACAGAGCTTTTAGTATTAGCCCAAATTCCAGAAATTAGTTTTGAAATAAAGATAGGAGGAAAGAAATAATGAAAAAAGAATTACTTACTTTTAAGGATCCAAAATCTCCTATATCAGAGATATTTCGTTCTTTAAGAACAAATATTCAATTTATGTGTTCTGATAAAGATTTAAAAACAATTTTAATAACAAGTACTGTTTCTGGAGAAGGGAAAAGTTTGGTTACAGCAAATTTAGCAATTACGTTTGCACAAGCTGGTAAAAAAGTAATTTTAGTAGATGCAGATATGAGAAAAGGAAGGCAACATCAAATATTTAATATACTTCAAAAACCAGGATTGTCTAATTATTTATCAAATATAATAGAAAAAGCTGAAGATGCTAAGCCAAAGTCAAAAAATACAAAGGAATTAGATATTTATATTAAAAGTACAGACATTGAGAATTTGTGGCTAATTCCAGCAGGAAATGTTCCACCAAACCCATCAGAATTATTAATGAACGAAAGAATGAAGGAATTAATAAAAAAATTAAAGAAAGACTATGATATCATTATTTTTGATGGAACGCCAAGTTTATTAGTAACTGATGCAATTGTTTTATCTAGAATGATTGATTCAACTATTATTGTAACATCATATAAAGAAACTAAAATGGAAAATCTAAAAAAGGTAAAAAGGGATATTCAAAATGTAGGTGGAAAAATTGCAGGTATTGTTTTAAATAAAATGCCAATGTCAACTAAAAAATATGAAAATTCTTATTATTATGGAAAACATGAATATAAATCAACTGATCTTATAAGTGAATCATATGATTTTTCTATATCAGAACCAACTATAAAAAAAGAAGATGAAGTATTAGATGAATTACAAGAATATCTTGATTCTTCAAGAGATATTGAAAAGAATGACATAAGAAAAACTAAGAAAGGAAAACGTTTAAAATGATTGATGTTCATTCTCATATTTTACCCGGAATTGATGACGGAGCTAGAAGTATAGAAGAAACGTGTAAAATGTTAAGAGAATCATATGTTGCAGGATTTCGAACAGTAATTTCTACATCACACTATTTAGAAGGAAAATATATATCAAATAAACAACAAAAAGAAAAATATATTCAATTGCTTCAGAATATTTTAATTAAAGAAAAAATTGATATTAAAGTTTGTAATGGAACAGAGGTATATAGCAATATTAATATGTTATCTCTTATTAAAGATGGAACAATAGCAACTTTAAACAATAGTAGATATGTATTAATTGAACTTCCTATGAATCAAAATAATATTTTTTTTAAACAAATGATTTATGATTTAGTTTCAATGGGGTATATACCTATTATTGCTCACCCAGAAAGATATATATACGTTCAAAACAATCCTAATATTGTATTTGATTGGCTAGAACAAGGATCTTTATTACAAGCAAATTATGGAAGCTTTATAGGAATGTATGGAAGAAAGGCTCAGAAAACTGTAATAAAGTTGCTAAAACATAATACAATTCATTTTTTAGGAACAGATTGTCATAGAGCAGAAAGTATTTATTTAAAAATAAATTTAATAAGGGAAAAGATAGAAAAAGAAGTAGGAAAAGAAGGATTTTACAATATATCATATAGAAATCCACGTCATATTATAGAAAATAAAATCTTAAAAATATAATATATAAGGTTAAAAATAATTGTTATTTAGCTAATTGGTGAAAGAAGATAATAAATCAGTAGATTATATTTTACTAAATAATAATATTTACAATTGTTTTGCAGACGGAATTAATTGTAATATTAAAAAAAGTAAGATAAATAACTATTGAAAAAATTTAATCATTAAATGAAAAACTAGTATTATTAACTTATAAATTAAAGGAATAATACTAGTTTTTTAGTAGTAATCCAAAATACATATTGTACAAAGAAAAAAAGTAAAACTATATGTTGTTGAATGAGTGTATGAAAATTATTTGAAAATTTTAAAATGTAAAATAATAAAATCTAGAATTTCAATTTTATGTAAGATTTTTTGATTGAGTAAGTATTTAACTTTTACTAATTATTTTTTTATATCTCTTTTTTACAAATTAAATATGGTATAATTGAATAATAAATAGTAATTTGTGGAGGTAATAAAATGTTAAAAAAGTTGGAAAATCAAGAAGAAATTAAAGAATTTGGTAAATATAAAGTAGAATTAATTAAAGAACATCAATATTTTGCTAATAATATAAACTTATACGATATGGTAGTGGATGAGTATAATATTAATGATGCTCTAAGACATATTGGTAAAAAAAATTATTATCAGTTTTTAATTATAAATGATAAGCAGAGTATAGGAATACTAGAATATAAAATTGAAAATTCAGAAATAGATAATAAAGAAATTTTATATTTAAAAGATATTTATATAAAAAAGGAATTTAGAAATAAAGGAATAGGAAAAAAAGTTTTAAATGAATTGAAAAAACTAAACTATAGAATTGAATTAGAATGTTGGTATAATATGCCAGCAAATAATTTTTATAAAACAATGGGATTTAAAGAATTAAAAACTCGTTATATGCTTGATATTGAATGAGAGATTATAAATAATATTCCAGGAAGTAATATTATTTATAAAACATAAAAATAATTATTTAATAATAAATACCTATAACACATTGAAAAAATAGAGCTATTTAAAGATAAATTAAAGATGTACATTTTGATTAATGTTCATTAAAAAATTAGTTTAGTTGAAAGTAGAAAGAAATTTGTAATAAGAAAAAATAAATATTTTATGAAGAATAAGTATTGGGTTAAATATATTGAGTTTATAGTAAATTTATTAATTTCTTTATATGAAAGTATAGAGTAATTTTTTTATTTATGATATTATAAATTTGCTTAAATTAAAATAATGTAAAGAAGTTATAAAAATGGAAGAAATTGAAATGTTAAAAGGAATTTTGAATAGTTATCCTTATCCAATTGTATTTGTTGATAACGATTATATTATTAGATATATGAATAGAAATGCTGAATACCATTATTACGAAGAAAGAGGTTATAAAAACTTAATAGGTAAAAGTCTATTTAGCTGTCATAGTAATGAGAAATCTATAGAAAAAATAAAAAATTGAAAGATTTGAATTGAATTTACAAAAATGATTTGAAAAAAGCACTTAAGTTATAGTTTAACTAAGTGCTTTTTTACATGTTACTTGTTTTTTTCTGTCATTTTAGCCTTATAATAATTTCCAGCTAAAACGACAAATTGGGTATTAGTCAGGTGTTTGGTCTCATACATTGCAAACACTATTTGAAATAGAGGAGTTTTCCACTTTTGGGCTGTATCTTTTGACCATGTTAAATGCCTTTCAGAAAATCCTTTTTTGCTTAACATTGCATAAAGCTCATTTCCAGGCTTTATGTCGTTTTCAATATATTGTGTAAAAGAAAATTCTGTTGCTTCAAAGCCTTTGGAGTTTTTATCTCCGAGCACGCCAAGTTTAATCAAATACTCCGAGAGAGAATTAAAAGAAGTTTGTTCCTTAAGGATTGCTTTTTGCAAAATGTATTCAGGAAGAAAATTTTTTAATTCCTCTTTTATGCATTCACGAATGTACTGTTTAATTTCTGTGTCTGTCATATAAGCCTCCTGTTCCAATCCAATTCAGCAGTTACATTGCATAATATTATATAACAAATTAACATAAAATACAACCGGTAGAAAAAATTAATTATGTTGGTTTTTCTAAAATTGATTAAAATTTGTTAAATATTAACTTATCTTAAGAAAGAATTTACAAAAAATTTACACTAAATAAGAATATTTGTGGTAGAATAATGGTGTTACTAAATAATTACAGGAGGAAAAAATGATAAAAGCAGCATTAGTATTAGAAGGTGGTGCACTAAGAGGAATGTATACCTCTGGTGTTTTAGATACATTTTTAAAAAATAATATGGAATTTGAATGTGTAGCAGGTGTTTCTGCAGGTGCATTAAATGCAATGAGCTACATATCAAAACAACCAGGAAGATCAGCAAAAATCAATTTAGAATATTGTGATGATCCAAGATATATAGGAAGAAAAGCTTTTATAAAGAATAAAGGAATAATAGGATATGACTATTTATTTGGAGATATATCAGAAAATAAAGTTCCGTTTGATTATAAAGCTTTTGAAAATACAAACCAGAGATTTGTAATAGTAACAACTAATTGTGAAAAAGCAGAGACAGAATATTTAGAACGAGGCAATTGTAATGACCTATTTAAAGCTGCACAAGCATCGTCAAGTATGCCTCTTGCATCTGCAATAGTAGAAATAAATAATAATCATTATTTAGATGGAGCAGTTACAACAAGTATTCCTATAAAATGGGCTATAGAACAGGGCTATGAAAAAGTAGTTGTTGTTTTAACAAGGGATAGAACCTATAGAAAACCAATGCTATCAAATAAAATGAAAAAATTATATAAACTTGCATATCACAAATATCCAAAATTAATAGAAAAATTAAATACAATGCCAGAAAGATATAATAAATTACAAGAAGAAATAATAGACTTAGAAAAAGAAGGTAAAATATTTATAATAAGACCGGAAAAAGAAGTAACAGTTTCTAGGCTAGAAAAAGATAAAGAAAAATTAGAAAACTTATATAAAGAAGGAATTGCTGAAGCAGAAAAGAATTTAGATGCTTTAAAAGAATATTTAGAGATTAGTTAGGAGAATTATGAAGAGAACAAAATTAAGAGATAGAATACTTCCTAAGTATACAAAGGGAGAAGAAATTTTTAATATGACTTCACATATTGTAGGTGGAGCATTAGGAATTGTTGCATTGGTATTATGTGTGGTATTTGCAGCAGTTCATGGAAATGGTTATGGAGTTGTAAGTGGTGCAATATATGGGGTTACTATGATAATTTTATATACAATGTCTAGTATATATCATGGGTTAAATCCTAAAAGAAAAGCCAAAAAAGTATTTCAGGTATTAGACCATTGTTCTATATATTTACTAATAGCAGGATCATATACTCCATTTGCATTATGCACTTTACGAGAGTATAATACAGCATTAGGTTGGACTATATTTGGAGTTATTTGGTTTGTAGCAATATTAGGAATAATATTAAATTCTATTGATATAAAGAAATTTAGAGTATTCTCTATGATTTGTTACTTAGTAATGGGATGGTGTATTGTATTCAGAATAAACCTATTACCAGAATTATTAGGAACAGCAGGTTTTGTATTATTACTACTAGGAGGTTTATCCTATACGATAGGAGCTATACTTTATGGACTAGGAAAGAAACATAAGTATATGCATTCAGTATTCCATCTATTTATTTTATTAGGAAGTTTATTACAATTTTTTACAATATTATTATATGTTATGTAGGAGGACAAAATGAACGAATATATGAAAATGGCGAAAGATCAAGCAGAAAAAGGAATGAAAAATAATGAAGGAGGCCCATTTGGAGCTGTTATAACAGATAAAGAGGGAAATATTATTTCAGTTGCTAATAATCAAGTGCTAAAAAATAATGATCCAACAG
>ERZ780212.1462-NODE-1462-length-18355-cov-3.585464_pt1 | contig 18355 bp, 17 predicted proteins | sample MGYA00511364_ERZ780212 | MGnify/ENA primary metagenome ERZ780212 (study PRJEB29588, sample SAMEA2147991) | human gut metagenome | biome: human gut; feature: human-associated habitat; material: faeces | place: Denmark | collected 2008/2010 ...
AACGGCAGCGTTTCCCTCGATCCGGTGCCGGTGTGGCAGACGGGTAGTGGGGAGGAGATCGCGTCCCGGGCACTTGCGTCTCAGGCGCAGCCATTTTGCAATGTCCAGCATATCACCAAAATTTATCTCGCTTATTATCAAAGATATACGTTTTAGCAACTTGCTGGACCCGGCATATTCCGCCGCCAAACGGCCTTCCAGCCCCATATCCTCACAAGTCCAGCAGATGCCTTTTCCCAGAGCGTCTGATTATCAGGTATTTCTGTAAGCGCACTTTGTTGGACGTGAGGTACACATCAACGCCTGAAGTCTGACTCGCTTGAAATCAGCAGGACTTTCCCTATTGTGTCCGTAATTTTACAGTAACAGTATGCATACCATACGGAAAATCTGTTGACACGGCATCGACTCTATCGGCAGGTATTATGAAAAATCCCGGACACACCGCATGTGCTCCGGGATTTAAGGTGTTTTGTGTCGTGCCGGGTGGCTATTTCAGTACGCCGAGTTCCTTGCCGATCTTGGTGAAGGCTGCGACGCATCTGTCGAGATGCTCCTTCTTGTGGCCGGCGGATACCTGAACGCGGATACGGGCCTGGTCCTTGGGCACTACGGGGTAGTAGAAGCCGGTTACGAAGATGCCCTCGTCCTGCAGGCGTGCGGCCATTTCCTGAGACAGCTTGGCGTCATACAGCATGACGGCGCAGATAGCTGACTCGGTGGGCTTGATGTCGAAGCCGGCGGCCTTCATCTTGCCGATGAAGTACTCGGTGTTCTCGTGCAGACGGTCCTGAAGTTCGTTGGACTCCTTCATCATATCGAACATGCGGATACCTGCGGCTGCGATCATGGGAGGTATGGAGTTGGAGAACAGATAAGGCCTTGACCTCTGGCGCAGCATGGCGATAATCTCCTTCTTACCGGTGGTGAATCCGCCGACGGAGCCGCCGAATGCTTTTCCGAGGGTGCCTGTGATGATCTCAATCTGGCCGCGGAGATTGTAGCGCTCGGTAACACCGCGTCCGGTCTTTCCTACGACGCCGGCTGAGTGTGACTCATCCACCATGACCATGGCGTTGTACTTCTCGGCGAGGGCGTGGATCTTGTCCAGAGGGCATACGTTGCCGTCCATCGAGAACACACCGTCGGTGACGATGATGCGGTGACGCTGGGCCTGAGCCTCCTGGAGGCATTTCTCCAGCTCGGCCATGTCGGCGTTGGCGTAGCGGTATCTCTTGGCCTTGCACAGACGCACGCCGTCGATGATGGATGCGTGGTTGAGAGAGTCGGATATGATGGCGTCCTGCTCGTTCAGAAGGGGCTCGAACACACCGCCGTTGGCGTCGAAGCAAGCAGCGTAGAGGATGGTGTCCTCAGTGCCGAAGAACTCGGCTATCTTGGCCTCGAGGGTCTTCTGCAGGTCGCCGGTACCGCAGATGAAACGTACGCTGGCCATACCGTAGCCGTGGGTGTCCATGGCATCCTTGGCGGCCTTTACGAGTTCCTTGCTGTCGGCAAGTCCGAGGTAGTTGTTGGCGCAGAAGTTGAGGGCTTTTGTGCCGTCCTGGAGTGTAATCTCAGGACCCTGGGGAGACACGATTACGCGCTCTTCCTTGTACAGTCCTGCTTCCTTGATGCTGTTCAGCTCGTTCTGAAGATAGGCTTGAAAATCTTTGTACATAATGCTGTGTATTTAGTTTGGACGCAAAGTTAGTAATTTCACCGTACGGTTGTAAAGTTAAATTTGTCATATTGGCGAAATTTTCTTAACTTGCGGTCATTCAAAACAAACAATCATGCTGTACGCCTGTTGCATATTGTCTGTCTGGCATCTGTGTCCCTGGCATCGCGCGAGGGCAGTCCGATGACGCGCGGCTTCTACCGCGCTGCTGTGACACGTGTACTGACCTTAACCACAAAACATTAAAAACCAAAACAACAAAATATGAAAAAATGTATCTTCCTTTTGATGTCCGCTGCCGAGTTTATAGCTTACGCAGGTTCTGTCATGGATGTGGATTACGGCTTGCGAAGCAGTGCGTCGATATGGGATGCTAAGCGCTTTCTGAGAAAAAGTATTGGATGTGACGGTCTGAGTATTAGGAAATGTACAGACTTTGATAAGTTCTACGATAGGGTGACAGACCGGCTCAAGCATCACCTTCCGGTGTATACGCGTGGAAATAACAGCAATGGGGTAGGTCATGCTTACGTGATAGACGGATTTGTGGAGCAGAAGAAGTATATTGACGACTTCGCAATGAGAAGACGGTCGCTGCTGCACGTCAACTGGGGGTGGGGTAGTTCTTATAATGGCTGGTTTTTGGCGGATATGCTGGATAAGAATAAGAAAGTAACGGATTTTGATGAGAATGACCCTATGTATCGTTATGGTTCAACCCCAGGCATGTATGACGGGAGGGCGATAACGATTACGTATAGAGTGCCGGATTGGAGGTGAGTGATATTTAGTAACTGTTGATTGTTTTTATTATGGGAACTATAAGATATTTGTTGTTGATGATCTGTTTCTGGTCCGTGTGTTCCGGATGCAGCAGAGTTATGGGCGATGGAGGATATGCGTTGTGTGAGAGCGACTCGTTTGTGTTCGGTTACTGGGGCCCCAAAGAGAATACTATGTATGCTGTGGCACAGGAGCACGGTCTGATATCCGTCGGTTGTGGAAGCTCTCAGAACCAACATTTCGGTGCTTACAGTGACGGACGTATAAAAGGCTGGGAAGATGACACTGGATATCAGAGATATCTTGACAAATGCGGAAAGTATTCCGATGCTGGATACGATACGGTGTATTATGTCATAAGCTCGGCCTTTGGTCCGTCCGACGGATATCATTATTTCGCCGAGGAGATCCGCGACGTGGGTTTAAGCTACAGTCTGGACTGGGGGGAGGGCTTCTCTGCCGGGTCGGAGTTGGGAGAGTTGTTCACGCTGTATGCCATCTCCCCGTTGGAGTATATCCGCAGGGGGTACACTGACCGTATAAGCTGCAAGGGTCATCCCGATGAGGAGATATTCGCGGTGATACAGAATCTGAATGCGTGTGATGCGGCAGTCGGCAGCCATTTGTCAAACGGCTCTTTGTATATGATTCGGGGCAGCGCGTTTGATAACTTTTACGGGGAGCCTATAGTGAGAAAGGTGTCAGAGCTGACGGAGGATGACCTGAGGCTTGTCGGCGGAGGCGATTTTATCATAGGAGACTGTATTCTGTTCGTGCTGAAGCCTGATTTTCTGCCTGAGGACCTGTCTGGTGTGCTGACGATTACTGTCACCACTGACCGCCGCACCTACACAGTGCCGTTCAACGGCCTTGCTGAGTTGGAGTTATCATGATGGGTTAATGTTTTCAGAAAGGAGACCGGTCCGAAAGAGATGAGCTTTTGAGGCCGGTCTCTTTGGCCGTATTCTCTTTCCGCGTACCATAAGGCATGGATACTGTTCTCAAGTCTCTTTCAATCAGTTAATTACAAGTATGGTAGTTGCGCTATGGCCTGTTTTTTCTAACCATAGCGCAGCGCTCTTGATGGGATGTATTTGGATATCAGAGTATTGATGAGTTGAGGACTGCTTTATGGGGGACATGTACAGCAATCGGGATTCCTGATGTGCCGCTTCAAGATATGTTGAGGGAAGTTTGCAGATAGCCGTTTTTATTGATAAAAATTTGGAAACTGCGGAAGTTTTTTTAGTTTTGCACCTTGATTATGACAAACAGGGATCAGATATTGAGAAATACTGCCGCTCTTTTCTTAGAGCGTGGCTGCAAGTCGGTGACTATGGACGAGGTGGCTTCTGCCAACGGTATGTCCAAGCGCACGATATATGAGCTTTTTCAAGACAAGGCCAGGCTGTTGCAGGAGTGTATTATATTGATGCACAAGGATAATATGAACCGTTCTGAGAACGAGCTTGCAAAGACTGGCAATGTCCTGGAGTGGTTCATGCACTCGCTTGAGAACAAGGACGAGCAGCGGATGAGTTTTTTCTACGATTTCTTTACTGAAGTGAAGAGGTATTATCCGGAAGTATTTGTCAATGTGGTCAAGGATGTGAACCGATGGCACTGCGGGCTTTTGGAGAGAATCATAGAGAGAGGGCAGGCGGAGGGACTGTTCATTACCGGCATACTGGATGCCCATAGGCTGTCTCTCCAGCTGTTTGAACTTTCAGTGGCCGTGACAGACAGGGCCGTACGCAATTATCTGGACATCAAGCGTGACCGTGGCGGAGACTGTCTTATGCTATTTCTTGTCAGAGGTATCGCTACGGAGAAAGGACGCGAATATATCGATGATTATCTGGAAAATAATAAATCACTGTTACAATAAGATAATGAGACAAATCCTCAAGACAACAGCAATCCTGTGCTGCGGCGCGGCTCTGTCCGTGTCTGCTGCCGCATTTCCCGGACTGGGGTTCACGGCAGGTACGGTGCAGGAGGAGCAGGAGGCGGCCGATTCCGCAGTCCTGTATTTTACTCTTGACGAGGCCATGAGCTACGCGCTGGAGCATAACTGGGACCTGCAGAACTCCTCGCTGGCCGTGCGTCAGGCGGAGGCTGACCGCTGGGGAGCGATTGCGACCATGCTTCCGCAAGTTAATGGAACATTGGACTATTCCAACTACATGGGGTACGAGATGGAGTTCGGTGAGACCGGGCTGGCCATAGCCATGCCGCCTTACGGCTCCATAGGAGTCAATGCGGCCATGTCGGTGAGCGGTGCGCAGATTATCAGTGCACTCATCGGCAAGTTGTCTATAGAAATGGCAGATGTCTCGCACCGTCAGTCACAGCAGGAGGTGGCCGAGCAGGTGCGTCTGCTGTATTTTTCCGCACTGGTCAGTACGCAGACGGTGGAACTGCTTCGGCGCAACCTCGGCACAGTGCGCAAGCTGCACGAATTTTCCCAGAAATCGGTGGACGCCGGTGTCGCCGAGCAGGTGGACGCGGATCAGATACTGGTGCAGGTGGCGACTCTCGAGAGCTCCATCAACGAGGCCGAGCGCGGACTTGAGATGATCTACAACTCCATGCGCCTGCAGATGAACGTCGGTTTCGACAAGGAGATAGTCCTGACCCAGACTCTGGACGAGCTGATGGACGTGGAGCATTCGCTGGACTTGCTGTACGATGATTTTATCCTTGAGAACAATTTCTCCTATCAGCTGGCCCTGCAGAGCACCGAGCTGTACAAGAAGCAGAAAAACCTTGCGGGATGGGCCTACGGACCTACCCTGAGCGCATTCTACCAGTACACGGGCAGGAAGTATTTCTCCGATGAGATGACCATGAACATGACCCCTCCGAACATGGTAGGCCTGACTCTGTCTATCCCCATATTCTCCTCGGGCCGCAACTATACTTCTTTCCAGAAGGCCAAGCTGGATTATCAGAAGCAGCTCAACACCTTGGAGAACACTAAGATGGCGCTGAACATCCAGCACCGTCAGCTCAAATACAACCTCTCCTCCGCCTATGAGCGTTATCAGACTCAGGTGAAGAACGTGGAGGTCTCCCAGGCCGTATTTGACAACATAGGCAAGAAGTACGAGTTCGGACACGCATCCAGTCTGGATGTCACCAACGCCGCCACTACCCTCATCACGGCCCAGAGCACATACGTGCAGGCGGCCCTGGACTACGTGACGGCCCAGATAGAGCTGGAGAAACTCCTCAACAAGAATACTTACGGACAATCAACAAAGGAACAGAAATAAGTTAAGGATATGAAAATAAAGGCAATCGCAATTATCACGGCTGTCGCTCTGCTGAGCGGCTGCGGAGCCAACACGGAAGATGCCTCGGAGGAGAGGGTGGAGCAGGTGCGTACCACTCCTCTCGCGTATCAGGAGGTGTCCAGGCAGATAGAGCTCTCCACGACTCTTCAGGGATATGAGGAGATGAATATCTCTCCGTCGCTTACGGGTATCATAGAGAAAATATACGTGGAGGTGGGAGACAGGGTGCGCAAGGGGGACACCTTGGTGAGGATGGACCAGAACCAGCTCAACACCACCCGTCTGGCATATGCCAACCTCCAGATAGAGATGAACAGGGTGCGGATGCTTTTGGAAAGCGAGGCCATCTCTCAGCAGACTTATGACCAGACCAAACTGAGTTTCGACCAGACGGCCGAGTCGTTGAGGTTCTTGGAGGAGAATACGTTCGTGCTGGCCCAGTACGACGGAGTCATCTCGTCCAAGAGCTATGAGGACGGAGAACTTTACGCTGGGGCACAGCCTATCCTGCGCCTGACTCAGATCAGCGAGCTGAAAGCCTACGTCAATGTCCCCGAGACTTATTTCCCTAAGGTGAAGGAAGGCATGAAGGTCAATGTGTATTCGGATATTTATCCCGACAAGGTGTTCCCGGCCACGATAGAGATAGTCTATCCGACCGTCGACCCGGCCTCGCATACATTTACCCTCAAGCTGAGGATTCCCAACCGCAGCGAGTTGATACGTCCGGGCATGTATGTGAGTACGGTGCTCGACCTGGGCCGGACTGAGGCCCTCGTGGTGCCCTATCAGTCGGTGCTCAGGCTCATCGGCTCCAACAACCGCTATGTCTTCGTGGACGACGGCGGAGTAGCCAAGAGGGTCTTCGTGGAGATCGGCGAGCGTCACGACCAGACCATAGAGATATCCAGCGACAGCCTTAAAGTGGGCGACCCGATAGTCACCACCGGTCAGGCCAAGCTCGTGGACGGAGTCAGACTGAATGTTGTAAAATAATCCCCGCCTGCGATGAGTATCTACAAATCAGCGATCAACCGTCCGGTGACGACCCTTCTGGTGTTCGTCGCCGTGATAGTGATAGGCATATTCTCATTTCTGAGACTGCCTATCGACCAGTTCCCGGAGATGGATCCGCCTTACATCTCCGTGCTCACTGTCTATCCGGGAGCCAGCGCGTCCGAGATAGAGACCAATGTCACCAAGATCATAGAGAACAACCTCAACTCCGTAGACTACCTGAAGGAGATAACCTCCACTACCAAGGACAATATTTCCGTGGTGCTTCTGGAGTTGGAGTGGGGTACGGACCTGGATGAGATTATCAACGACGTCCGGTCATATATAGACATGGTAAAGGACGAGCTGCCGGACGGCTGCACCAATCCTTTCATCTTCAAGTTCAGCACCAGCTCCATGCCTATCCTCCAGTATTCGATTACTGCGGACGAGAGCTATCCAGGTCTGGACAAACTGCTCAACGACGAGATTATCCCGCAGTTGAGCATGGTGAACGGTATCGGAAACCTTACCCTTTCCGGCTCTCCGGAGCGTTATGTGTACGTGGACATCGACCAGCAGAAGCTGGACGCCTACGGTCTTCCCCTGGAGACTGTCGGCAGTGCGATAGCCGCCAACAACCTGAACCTTTCTTCCGGTACCGTCAAGATGAACAAGGAGCAGTACCAGCTCGAGGTGCGCAGTGAATACGTCGAGAGTTCCGAGATCAATGACATCGTGGTGACGGTGACTCCCGAGGGCCGGCAGGTCTTCGTGCGGGACCTGGCTACGGTCCGTGATACCATCAAGGACCTGAGTCTGGACGAGAAGACCAACGGCCGAGAGAGCGTGCGTCTGATGGTGACCAAGCAGACAGGAGCCAATACAGTACAGATCTGCGAGGATCTAGAGGAGGAGATGGAGCGTATCCAGCGGACTCTTCCCAACGATATCAGGATAGAGGTGATATATGACTCGTCGGAGGATATAGTCAACTCCATCAACTCTCTGGAAGAGTCCATCCTGTACGCTCTGCTCTTCGTGGTGCTCGTGGTGCTTTTCTTCCTCGGAGAGTGGCGTTCTACTCTGATTATCTCTATAACGATACCTATATCCCTGATTGTGGCATTTATCTACCTTATGCTGGCGGACAGCTCGCTGAATATCATCTCTCTCAGTTCCCTGACCGTGGCTATCGGTATGGTGGTGGACGACGCCATCGTGGTGCTGGAGAACATAACCAAGCATATCGAGAGGGGCTCCAGTCCGAGGGAGGCGGCCATCTACGCGACCAACGAGGTGTGGGTGTCGGTCATCGCCACGACCCTTGTGATAGTGGTGGTGTTTGTCCCTCTGACCATGCTTACCGGTATGGCCGGTATCATGTTCAAGGAACTCGGCTGGCTGGTGACCATCATGGTATGTACCTCTACCGTAGTGGCTATCTCCCTGACGCCTATGCTCTGTTCCAGACTGCTCAAGGCCCGTCCCGTGCGTGTCAACGAGCGTGGAGTAATCGAGAACATTCCCCCCAGGCGCAACTGGTATCAGAGATATGTCATCCCCTTGCTGGACCGTCTGGACAGGGCGTATGCCAGGTTGCTGCGTTTCTGTCTGAGGCATAAGGCGTGGACGCTGGTGGCCATAACCCTGTTCTTTTTCGCATCCATAACGCCTTTCATTATGGGCAAGGTGGGTACGGACTTTATCCAGGAGACCGACAACGGCCGTCTGACAGTGGATATAGAGCTGGCTACCGGCTACCGCATCGAGGAGACCGCCAAGATGGCCCGCTATATAGAGAGCCGCTTCTACGAGCTGGTGCCCGAGATAGAGCTGATATCGACCTCGGCCGGTACCACGGACGACGACGGTGTATCGGCCATGTTCTCCACCACCATGAACAACACCATGTCCATGACCGTAGTCTGCAACAAGAAGAACGAGCGTGACCGCTCCATCTTCGAGATAGCCGAGGTGCTGCGTCAGGAACTGGCCTCCTATCCGGAGATTATCGACTATCAGTGCGGCGTATCCAGTTTCATGGGCGGAGCCTCGTCCACTGTCGATGTCGAGATCTACGGCTACAGTTTCGATGAGACCAACGCCTTTGCCCAGGAGGTGAGGGCTGCCATCCGCGACAACGTCTACGGGGCCCGCGACATTGACATAAGCCGCGAGAAGGACCGTCCCGAGATCAAGATCAATCTTGACAAGGAGAAACTGGCCTACCACGGCCTCAACTCCTCGACCGTCTCCACATACGTGCGCAACCGCGTCAACGGCATGGCTTCCGGCTATCTTAAGGAAGACGGTGACGAGTACGACATAGTAGTCCGCCTTCAGGAGGAGGACCGCAACTCCATATCGGATATCGAGAACATGACGATACCTACCGCCACCGGAGCGATGATAAAGATAAAGGAGCTGGGTAAGATAGAGGAGTATTTCGCTCCGCCTACCATCGAGCGCAAGAGCCGTCAGAGGGTAGTGACCGTATCGGTGACTCCTTATGAGACATCCCTCGGAGAGCTGGCTGCCGGTATCCAGCAGACCATCGATCAGATGGGCGTGCCGAGCGGCATCACTGTCCGTCTGGCCGGTAATTACGAGGATCAGCAGGATACCTTCCAGGATCTGCTGCTGCTGCTGGCCTTGATCATCATGCTGATATACATCGTGCTGGCATCCCAGTTCGAGTCCTTTGTCAAGCCGGTGATGATTATGACGGCGGTACCTTTCGCTCTCTCGGGAGTGGTGCTGGCCCTGTGGATTACCGGTACTACCCTCGACATGATCGGCTCGCTTGGATTCATCATGCTGGTAGGTATTGCCACCAAGAACGCCATCGTGCTGGTGGACTATACCAACCTGATGCGTGACCGCGGCTATGAGCTCAACGAGGCGATTGCGCTGTCAGGAGCTTCCCGTCTGCGTCCCGTGCTGATGACTGCCATCACTACCTTCCTCGGTATGCTGCCTATGGCCATGAGCAACGGAGAGGGTGCCGAGATGTGGAAGCCCATGGGAATCGTGGTCATCGGAGGTCTGCTGGTGTCCACCGTCGTGACCCTCGTGGTGGTGCCTGTATTCTACGCCCTGCTTTCCCGCCATGGAGAAAGAGACAAGGAGAAAAAGAACCGGGCTCAGTTTATATTCATGCAGCTCTCGCCTAATCCTGAGGGAGAGGATCCCGAGGTGCGCCGGAGCAGGGAACTTAACCAGTAAAAAAGGAGGAACGAAGTATGAAATGTGTGTTTATCGTATACAATCAGGCCAATACTGAGAGGGTGGAGTACATGCTCGATGAGCTGGGCATCCGCGGCTTCACTTTCTTCGAGCAGTTGCAGGGACGCGGCAGCAGGGACGGTGAGCCCAGACGCGGTACTCATACCTGGCCTGAGATGAACTCAGGCATGATGACCGTCGTGGACGACGATAAAGTAGAGGAACTGCTACAGACTGTCCGCAAGCTTGACAACCGCAATCGTGAGGTCGGCGTGCGGGCATTCGTCTGGAATATTGAGCAGACAGTCTGATTTTTTCAATACAATTTTTGATTTTGTATATCTTTGTGCTCATATTTGAGTTACTGCAGGTATTGCAATGGAGAGCATTAAGGAGATATACAAGATAGGCAAGGGACCCTCGAGCAGTCATACGATGGGCCCCAAGAAAGCAGCGGAGATGTTCAAGGGTCTGTGCCCGGGGGCATCTTCGTTTGTTGTTACCTTGTACGGCAGTCTGGCCGCCACGGGCAAGGGGCACTTGACCGACGTGGCATTGAAGGAGGCCCTGACAGACGGCACAGGAGCGGGTGTGGATATTGTATGGAAGCCCAAGGAGTTCCTGCCCCAGCATCCAAACGGTATGAATTTCAAGGCTTACAATGGGCAGGGCGAAATGCTGTGCGAGAAGACGTATTTCAGCATAGGAGGCGGAGATATCAGCGAGACCGGCAAGCGGGATGAGCGTAAGGATGTCTATCCGTTCAGCAGGATGAAGGACATACTTGGCTGGTGTAATGAAAACAATTCCTATTTCTGGGAGTATGTGGCCAAGTATGAGGATCCGGATATCTGGGACTATCTGGCAGAGCGCTGGGAGGTTATGAAAGCCTCCATCTCCCGTGGTCTGGACCATGAGGGCGTATTGCCGGGAGGCCTGAACGTGCGCCGTAAGGCATATGCCTATTATCAGCATGCCAAGAGCTACAACAGTTCCATGCAGCGTCGCGGTCTGTTGTTTGCATATGCGCTGGCTGTTTCGGAGGAGAATGCCGCAGGCGGTACGATAGTGACTGCGCCTACATGCGGTTCATGCGGAGTCCTGCCGGCGGTGCTGTATCTCTTCCATACTTCATACGGTGTGACCGAGAACAAGATAGTCAATGCTATGGCAACGGCAGGACTGGTAGGGGCACTCATCAAGGAAAATGCCTCGATCTCAGGAGCGGAAGTGGGTTGTCAGGGAGAGGTCGGCACGGCTTGCGCAATGGCATGTGCGGCGGCAACGAGGATACTCGGAGGTACGCCGCCCCAGATTGAGTGCGCGGCGTCAATGGGTATGGAGCATTGTCTGGGACTGACCTGTGATCCTGTCTGCGGGCTGGTGCAGATACCTTGCATAGAGCGCAATGCGATAGCTGCAGCCAGGGCTATGGATGCGGCGCAGTATGCACTTATGTCTGATGGAAGTCACATTGTGCCGTTTGATGCAGTAATAGAGGCGATGAAGCAGACCGGCCATGACCTGCCAAGCCTGTACAAGGAGACTTCAGAGGGCGGACTGGCCAATTTGATACACAATAAACGATAAATTTAGTATCTTCGCAAGATGAAACGTTTTGCAGAAATATTATCCGCAGCAGTTCTAATGCTGGCAGTCGCAGGTGTCGTACCGGTATCGGCGCAGGACGGTAAGGAAGACGGCAGTAAGGACAAGTCCTATGCCTCGTCTTTCTTCAAGGTCGGCATTAAGGGCGGTATAGACTTCATATCCATGAGCCGTTTCGAGCTTGGGTACATATCGGAATCGGTAAGCAACTATACCGGTTTCACGGCAGGTGTGGCGTTCAGTTTCGACATGCCGTTGAGGGGGATGACGATACAGCCGGAGCTCAACTATGTCTCAAAAGGGGCGATGTACAGGGGAGAGAATCCTGCCGGCGGTTCGGAGGATGCCCGCTTCAGAACGGATTATATAGAGTTGCCGGTCAATTTCCAGTTCGGTCTGGATTTGATCCTCCTGCGTCCGTATCTCATGGTGTCTCCCTATATAGGCTATGCAGTATATAAGGACCCTGGGATTGTGTCTTGGGACAATACCAACCGTTTTGAGTACGGTATAGGCATCGGAGGAGGTGTGGATTTCTGGAAATTCCAACTGCAGGTCAAATACAATTGGAACATAGGTCAGCTGGCGCGCAATACAGACCGCATTGAAGCCGGTGGGGCGGTACGTATGGGCAATTACCGCGGTCTTGAGGTCAATCTGGTATTTTTCTTTTAAACAAAATAAACAACAAATAAAATTTTACGATTATGTTAGCAATTAATGATTCTAATTTTGAAGAACTTGTAGTTAACTCTCAGATTCCCGTACTTCTGGATTTCTGGGCGACATGGTGCGGCCCCTGCCGTATGATCTCTCCCATCGTGGAAGAGCTTGCAAATGAGTATGAGGGCAAATGGCTCATTGCAAAATGCAATGTGGACGAGGCTACCGATGTCCCCATGAAGTTCGGTATCCGCAATATCCCGACCCTGCTTTTCTTCAAGGGCGGTGAGATGAAGGCCAAGCTTGTAGGATCGACTACAAAAGCCGCTATTGTTGCCAAGATGAATGAGGTAGAGAATATGTAACATAAAAAGTAAAGTTATGAAAAAGATTTTTGCAGTTTTGTCAATGGCCTTTGTTGTGGCCTTGATGCCGGCGAAGGCACAGCCGGGTGAGGATTTCTTCAATCTCGGAGTAAGAGGCGGTCTCAATTTCTCCAATATGAGCGGCTTTAAGGATCTGGGACAGGATGGCTTCCTGAAGACGTATACCGGATTCAATGCCGGTCTGGTGTTTAACTTCAACCTGCCTCTCGGTTTTGAACTCAATCCTGAATTGCTTTATGTGCAGTCGGGTGTTAAGAAAGACGGTGTCCCTGCATCTCTTAAGACAGGTTCGCTCAGACTCCCTGTCAACATTCAGTGGGGAATCCGCTTATTCGGAGTAGTTAAACCGTACGTGGTGTTCTCTCCTTATATCGGGGGCGTCCTGTTCAGTGAAGGAACAGGGATGCTCGATATAGAAGATAAGTTTATCAACCGCCTTCAGTACGGAGTCGGTATAGGCGCAGGTGTCTATATCTGGCGTTTCCAGGTGTCTTTCAAGTGGAACTGGGATCTCAATCCTGTTATCAAGGAGAACAGTGAGATGGATCTTCCTCATTTTGATGATTTGAAAGACAAGAAGTTCAACGGAGGTGAGCTCTCACTGGCATTCTTCTTTTAACAGATGACATTGACCGAGGAACTCAAAAGTGCGGTAGCCATGGAATGGGAAGGATTCGAGAGGCTTATGGCCGACTCGCTTACCTCCCGCAGTGACCTCCTGAACCGTATCAACGGCTATCTGCTCGGGAATTCGGGAAAGAAACTCAGACCGCTGCTGGCCCTCGTTACCGCGAAGGCCTGCAGCGGTAGCATTAATCAGAAAGCCATAGCATGTGCGGCAGTGTCCGAGCTGATACATACGGCGACACTTCTGCACGACGATGTAGTGGATGGCAGTGACCATCGCAGGGGACGGCTGACGGTCAGGAAACTATTTTCTTCCGGAGCGTCGTTGCTTATGGGTGATTACTGGCTGACCAGGGCCATTCATCTGCTCATAAAGTATGGCTGTCCTTATGAAGTCCTTGGCATTTATTCAAAGTCACTTGAAGAGTTGGCAGAGGGAGAGATCATCCAGATGGAGCTGGCTGACAGCCTGAGGACGACGGAGGACGACTATATTCAGGTTATCCGGCGCAAGACAGCGTCTTTGTTCATAGCCTCGGTAAAGGGACCGGCAATAGTCTCAGGCGCCTCGGATGAGGTGATCTCGGCCATGGAACAGTACGCTTACTGGTTGGGCTGCAGTTTCCAGATCAGGGACGATATCCTAGACTATCGTCCTACGTCTGAGACAGGCAAGGACAGCGACAGCGATATCATGGAGCGCAAGATTACGATGCCCCTGCTCTGCGCCATGCGTAACGCACCGGAAGATGAGGAGCGTATCCGCCGCCGTATGGGTGACATTACCTGTGACCCGTCCAAAGTGGAGCAAGACAGGGGAATCGCCGCGGAGATACGTGATTTTGTTCTCTCTCACGGGGGGCTGGACTCGGCCCGTGGAATACTGCGGAACTATGCCATTAAGGCTCAGGAATACCTCAAAGTACTCCAGCCATCCCAGTGCAGGGACGGTCTCATGTCCATAGCCGCATACGTGGGCGGCCTATAGTCTCCACCTTACGTAGGTAATCGGCTTGCCTTCGGCAAGAAACATCGACTCGTAGAATGTCTTGATGGACAGCAGCGGCTCTCTTTCGGCCAGACCGGAGCCGTAGATGTCATTGTCGGCTTCCAGCAGAGTGTGATTGCCTTCCTTTATGACTTCAAGGGTGGATTCGTGCAGCAGCTGGCTGTCGGTCTTCAGATGCATTGTGCCGTCCTTTTTAAGGAAGTGGGAGTACCGCTCCAGGAATATGGGGCTGGAGAGCCTTTTGTTGGGCTTCTTGGGCTGAGGGTCAGAGAAGGTCAGCCATATCTCCGATACCTCGTCCGGCCCGAAAAGCGAGTCAATGAAGTCTATCCGTGTACGGAGAAACGCCACGTTGGGCATGTTGTGCTCGTGGGCGTATTTGGCTCCTCTCCAGAGACGGGCGCCCTTTATGTCTACGCCGATGTAGTTTTTGTCCGGGAACCGTTCCGCCAGGGCGATGGTGTATTCCCCTTTTCCGCAGCCCAGCTCCAGCACTATCGGGTTGCCATTGTGAAATACCTCTTTGTCCCAGTTGCCTTTCAGCGGATGCTCCTTGCCTATCACTTCGTCCATCCGGGGCTGAATGAGGCATTTGAAAGTCTCGTTTTCCTTGAATTTGCGTATTTTGTCCTTGCCCATGGTGATTGTGTTATTGTTCTGCAAGCGGTGTCCTGCTCACGGCTGTCCCTAATCCGATGATTCCGGTATCCTGTTCCGCGACGGATATGTCCATTTTCCACATGCCGTATTCCTGCGGGATTATATTGGTGCGGTATGTCCAGCTTATATCGTAATATCCGGGAGCGGAAGTTGCTTTTATTCTGTTGTCATCGGGCTTGTTCCTGACATAGTCTCTGACAGTCCTGTAATCGGACGGCAGAGTGATTCTCTCGGAACCGGACTTACCTGACGGGGAGGTGAGCCTTACTAGAAAAGTCACATCGTCACATTGTGTGTTTTTCTTGAATCTGGATATCAGGCAGATGCTGTAAACACAAGCAGTGTCGCTCAAGTCAATGTCGAAAGATACCGTGGCATCCCCGTCGTTTCTAAGGGATGTGAAAGAGAAATCCTGATCATTGCCGGTGCATGACGTGACAGTGCAGGCCGCGGCAATCAGCAGAAGTGCAGTTGCGGTGCGAAGACTCATTTCCGCTCAGTTTTTTTATTGCTGTTGGCCTTTTCCTTGTCTCCGGAATTGCGGAGCGGTTTCTTCTTCTTTTTCTTTTTCTTCTTTTTGTCGAAACGGTCAATGCTGTCGTCGCCTATGGATGACACGAATCCGATGTCTCCGCTGTCGGAGTCTTTCAGCATCGTGGCAGGCTTGCTGCCTTTCTGGTTGGCGGCCTTGATTCTGCGGACTTCCTCCACTGTCAGGGGGGTGACCTTGGATGCATTGCCCTGCTCGTATGAGAACCACATGATGCCTTTGAGTACGTCCACCTTGACCAGCCATGCCTGCCCGTCCATGAATTCCAGCGGCGCGTTGACCTGCGGTATGCGGCTCTGGGCATCCAAATATACGGGAACTTCGTAGTTGATGCAGCATTTGAGTTTGCCGCACTGGCCTGCCAGTTTCTGAGGATTGAGCGAGAGGTCTTGGCAGCGGGCCGCCTGAGTGGATATGGACTGGAAGTTGGTAATGAATTTGGCACAGCACAGAGCCCTGCCGCATACGCCCAGACCGCCTATGAGACCGGCCTCCTGACGGGCTCCTATCTGCTTCATCTCGATCCTGATGCGGAATTCCTCGGCAAATACCTTGATCAGTTGGCGGAAATCCACTCTTTCGTCAGCTATGTAGTAGAAGATAGCCTTGCTTCCGTCGCCCTGAAACTCCACGTCGCCTATCTTCATGTCCAGCCCGAGTTCGGCAGCAATCTGCCTTGCCCGTATCATCGTACTGCTCTCCCTGGCTATGGCCTCCTGCCATTTCTCCAGATCCAGCGGACGGGCCTTCCGGTATATCTTCTTGAGTTCCTTGGTATCCATGTCGAAATGAGCTCGGACCATCTGCCTGCCGACTACCGGGCCGCTCAGGGTAATGATGCCCACATCGTGTCCTGTTGCGGCTTCTACCACGACCAGATCTCCGGTCTTCAGCAGCTGGTGAGACGTATTCTCATAGAATCCTTTTCTGGTGTTCTTGAAGCGAACCTCGTATAAGTTGCTGAATTTCGGGTCTGAGATGCCTTCCAGCCAGTCGAAGTCTGCCAGTTTGCAGCAGCTGTGGCTGTAGTTGCAGATAAGTTCTCCGTTCTCGGTACGTTCGGTGGTGCATCCCCTGGAGCAGTCGTATATTATGTTTTTTTCTTCCATATTGTCGATAAACTACAAAGATAATTATTTATCTTTGAATCTGGATATGCAATTTAAAGAAGTATTAGGAAACGGAGAACTCAAGTCCCGTCTGGTCAATATGGTGGACAGCGGGCGTACAGGGCATTCGCTTATGTTCGTTGAAAGTGACGGATATGGAGCACTGCCTTTGGCCATGGCCCTGATTCAGTACATGATGTGCCGTAACCGTAAGGCAGGGGAGGATTCATGCGGAATCTGTCCGTCATGTCGCAGGATATCGGAAATGATGCATCCGGACCTGCATTTTGCCTTTCCTGTCAATTCAGCTTCCAAGTCGGGCTCCGGCAAGCCTCTTAGCGGAGCGTTCATGCAGGACTGGCGGGAACTGTACAAGGCGAAGCCGGATTTTACCGAGGCGGACCTTTACGATAAGATAGGCATAGCCGACAAGGTGGGCGTGATAAGCGTAGCGGAGGCAAAGGAGATATTGGACTCACTTAGCCTGAGGTCATATGAGGGCTACAGTAAGTTCATGCTGGTATGGCTGCCCGAACGGATGAATGCCGAAGCGGCTAACCGTCTGCTGAAGATAGTCGAGGAACCGTCCCCTGATACGTATTTCATATTCGTTACCCATGCGCCGGAACGGATAATATCCACGATACGTTCCCGTTCCCAGTTGATACGGCTTTATCCGGTCTCTCAGGAGGAACTGGCTCCGTTTCTGTCCGTGCGTACAGGTGTGGGGGCCGATGAGGCTGCATTATATGCCCGTATCAGCGGAGGCAGTCCTGGACTGGCCCTGAGCATGATGCAGGGCAGTTCCGCTTCAGATGCATACATGCCGCTGCTGACATCTATGCTGGAGCATGTTGTGGGGAATGATCTCCCGGCTTTGCTGGAGGGCAATGACGCAGTACTGGCTCTGGGCAGGGAGCGGCAGAAGGAGTTCTGCCTTTATTCGGAGGCATTCCTTCGCAAGGTGTTGATGCGCCGCCGCGGACTGGACTCTATAGCGGATGTGCTGCCTTCCGAGAAGGAAGCTGTCATGCGTTTCTCGGCTGTGTTGCCGGACAACTTTTATGAGAAAGCCTTCGCAGCCTTTGATGGAGCCAGGACTGCGGTGGAGTCCAATGTCAATGCCAAGATGGTCTTCTGCAATCTGGTCAATGTATTGTTCGCGTTATATAATTTCCGAGTATGATTTTCTATTTTTCAGGTACAGGCAATTCTCTTTGGGTCGCAAGGCGGCTTTCTCAGATTCTCGGTCAGCCGGCGCCGGTGCCGGTGGCGGATGAGTTGAGATCTGGCGGTAAGGACGTGCCATGCCGTTATGTGCTTGACGAAGGGGAACCGTTGATCTTGGTCTTTCCGGTACACTCCTGGGGGCCTGCGGAGATGATGCTGCGCTTTGTCTCCCGACTGGATATTGGTAACTACAGCGGGCAGAATGTATATGCAGTCTGCACCTGCGGTGATACTTGCGGGTGGACAGACCGGATACTTGGAGAGGCTTTGCGGAAGCGTGGTCTGCCGCTTACCGGCTGCTGGTCTGTGCGGATGCCTAACAATTATATTCTAATGAAGGGTTTCGGAGTTGACCCGGACGATGTGCGGGATGCCAAACTGGCTGCTGCTCCGGCTGCAGTGGAGGCTGTGGCCGATGATATACGTGCCGGGAAAGGCGGTGTGCATATGGTGACGGGTACTCAGCCATGGCTGAAAAGCAGGCTGAAAGATTTCTGGAGACAGGAATATGGGGTGAAACTGAATA
>ERZ780212.1467-NODE-1467-length-18313-cov-5.146840_pt1 | contig 18313 bp, 13 predicted proteins | sample MGYA00511364_ERZ780212 | MGnify/ENA primary metagenome ERZ780212 (study PRJEB29588, sample SAMEA2147991) | human gut metagenome | biome: human gut; feature: human-associated habitat; material: faeces | place: Denmark | collected 2008/2010 ...
GGCTTCCGTATTCAAGGCTGCGTTATTTCAGCAGCTTCATAACCTTGTTATAATACCTCTGCGTGCCTCTCACGCTGTAACGCGGTCCGCCGTTCCATGAGCGTATGGCCTTTTCCACGTTGTTCTTAGGGTTGTGGTGGCTCTGTATGAGGAGGAACATCTCCTTTGATTTCGCCACGCTGAATCGGTCAGACAGTTTGAACCTTTTCTTGCTTTTCTTCTTTTTCAGTATCTCGTTACATTCCTTAACGAGTATCGGAGTAATTTGCATCGCTCCGCAAGAGTTGCCGCTTACGGCCTTTGGATTGCCTTCGCTTTCCACTTCAATTATCGCGTCCATCACTGGATTCCAATTGAATTTTGAGCTTTTAGCTCCTTTTCCTCCGGCAAATGCTTGTGTGCCTGCCGTTAAAATAAATAATAATACAAATACCTTTCTCAATAACTTATCCATAAAATCAGTTTTTTGGCACCTGGACTAATATGGAAGCATGATGTCCGCGACGTGCGGTTTGTATGATGACAAGTGTGAAACCGCGTCTGGATGCCAGTTAGAAACTAACGTGAATAGTGGCTTTCAAAACAAAAGAAGATACACTATTCTTATCTTTTTACCGCTGCAAAGGTAGGAAAAAAAGATTTACGCGCCAAGCGTTTTGTCTGATTTTTGAACATTTTAATGTCGATTTAATGATTTATATCATGTTGAAAATCAATAAATTGTATTGTTATTATTGTAAATAAAAACGATATATGGCCTTTGCGTTGGCGATGTCCGCGATGTCCTGAAACCCTTGTCGTTATCGGCGTTGCGGGACATTTGCGCTGTGTGCGATAACAGTTTTTCCGGCCATATTTTCCGGCCAAATGGATATACGTCGGTTTAATGGTTGCGTATAATGTGAAAAATATGTATTTTTGCAGTGCCGCAGGCGTGACTTTTCCAAGTAAATGCCGCAGCGTAAGTATAAAAGACAAGGTAATATGTATTACGTTTCAAAGCAAATGGAGATAGCCGGGTGCCATAGCCTCGACCTTCCATACGACAGCAAGTGCCGCCGTGTGCACGGCCATAATTGGATTGTCACCGTGCACTGCAAGGCCAAGGAACTTAACGCCGAGGGCATGGTAGTCGATTTCAAGACGATAAAGGATAAGATACACGGCTATCTTGACCATGGCGACTTCAACGAGTTGCTGCCCTTCAATCCTACGGCCGAGAACATCGCGCGGTGGGTGTGCGAGCAGTTGGACTGCTGCTACCGTGTGGACATAGAGGAGAGCCGCCACAACCGTGTTACTTACATTAAGGACGAAGACTGCTGCCTGCCATGAAAGTCAACGAGATTTTCTATTCATTGCAGGGCGAGGGCCATTACACAGGCACTCCCGCCGTGTTCGTACGCTTTTCCGGGTGCAATCTTGACTGCTCGTTCTGCGACACGCGCCACGGCCGTTTTACCGATATGACCGAAGACGACATAATGGCCGAGGTGGCCAAATATCCTACGGCTCATGTGGTTATAACAGGCGGCGAACCTGCTTTACAGCTTACGGCGGCACTTGTCAGTCGCCTGCACGCGGCCGGCAAGTATGTCCAAATGGAGACTAACGGCACGCGCCAGTTGCCCAATGGCTGCGAGGTGGACTGGATAACGTGCTCGCCTAAGTACCAACCTGTGGTGCTGACGCATATCGACGAGCTGAAGGTTGTCTACTGTTCCGACGAGCAGGACATGTCGCAATACGACCGATACACAGCCTCTGTGTACAGCCTTCAGCCCTGCGACACTGGTGACGCGAAGTCAAACGCACGCATATTGAAGGCCGCCGTCGACTATTGTTTGGCTCATCCTAAGTGGCGTTTGTCGTTGCAGACGCACAAACTGATAAATATAAGGTGAAATGAAAGCCGTAAGCTACGACAGCTTACGGCTTTCATCGTTTTAGTGTTATTTGTTAAATTCCTCTATGGCTTTGCGTGTCAGCGCCTCGGCTTCTTCTATTCCGCACTCCAGCTTGCCGCCGGAAGCGTTGAGGTGGCCGCCTCCGTTAAAGTAAAGTTCGGCCATTTTGTTGCATGGGAAGTCGTCGACCGAGCGCAGGCTCACCCACACAAGGTTGTCCCTCTCGGTGTCCTCGCGCAGCGATATGCTCAGTTTCGTGCCCTTTATTTGCAACGGCATGTTTACAAGTCCTTCCGCGTCGCCTTTTATGTAATGGAAACGTTTCAGGTCGTCGCGCGTCAGTGTGAAGTAGGCAGCCTTGCAGTCGGCCATTACTTTCATTTTCTCGTAGAGCACGTAGCCCGTCAGCCTCATCCTCCATTCGCTGTAGTTGTTGTACACGTTGCGGTAAATCTTGTCCTTGTCTATGCGCTTCGTGAGCAGCTGGCTTATTATGAAGAATATCTCCGGGCGCGAGGAGTTGTATGTAAAGCCGCCCGTGTCGGTCATCATTCCGCAGTACAGAGGCACGGCGCACTTCTTGGTCATTGTCTCGAAACAGCCCAGTTGCCATATCAGGCGGAACACAAGCTCGCAAGTGCTGCACGCCTCGGGGCGCGATATGCACAGCTCCGTGTCCATGTCGGGGTTCAAGTGATGGTCTATCATCACTTTTTTAGCCTGTGTCGATGTTATGGCTTCGGTCATGTTGTCGGTGCGCGAGGCCGTGTTGAAGTCAAGACACAGCAACAGGTCGGCCCCTGCCAGTATCTCGTCGGCAAAGTCTTTGTGCTTGTCGTAACGGATCATGCGCTCCGTGCCGGGCAGCCATTGCAGGAAGTCCGGGTAGGCGTCAGGTATCACCATGACTGGCACTTTGCCCTGTTCGCGCAGGTATTCGGCCATGCCAAGGACTGAACCGACGGCATCGCCGTCTGGACTGCGGTGGCAGCACAGCACTATTTTATCTGAAGTGTCTATGAGATTGCGGAGCCTCTCAAGCTCCGCGGTGGAAAGCAGGTCGATGTTCATTTGTGTTTAGTGATACCCACCCCAACCCTCCCAATGGGAGGGAGCTTGATGTGTGACGGCTTATGTAAAAGTCTTCGGCATGATTTAATTGCTGTGGGTTTATGGCAATACATGCCAAGCTACATCCCCTCGGGAGGGCAGGGGTGGGTTTTCGTTACCATAATTTTTCGGGATAAACCCCTTCTTCAATGAGTTTCTTAATCCTGTCAACCACGCCTTGGCGGTCGGCGGCGTATGTCACGCCGAACCATTTGCTCGTAGTGTCGAGCACTTTCACCGTGGCCGTACTGTCGTTTATCAGCTTGTTCACCATTAACGGGATAAAGAATTCAGCCTTGGGATTGGCCATGTTGGCCGGGTCGGACAGGAAAGTCTTGAAGTACTCTTCGCTGTAGTCGAAGTAGTCGGGCGTGAATCCCCACATGTTCATTGACACTGGCGTGTTGTCTTCCACGGCTACCCATTGGCCCTGTTCGTCCTTGTAGCATACCGGGCCGTCAACGCGCATTATCTCGGTGCGTTCCACTACGGTGGTTAGGTTTTCCTCGTTGTCCTTCGAGCAGATGCCGCGTGCCACCGTGCCGTTCTCCGACAGTGTGTTGCCTACGCGGAAGCCCACCATGGCATAGCGGTTCTTGCTGCCTTCGGGCAGTTCCGCAAGGAATTTGCCTATCACCATGAACGCGTCGCGGTTGTAGAAGTCGTCGCAGTTTATCACGCAGAACGGCTCTTTGATAACGTCTTTTGCCATGAGCACCGCATGGTTGGTGCCCCACGGCTTAACGCGGCCTTCGGGGCAGGCGAAGCCCTCGGGCAGCGCGTCGAGGCTCTGGAAGCACAGTTCTGCGGGCACGTGGCCCTCGTATTTGCTTAGCACTTTCTCGCGGAAGTCCTGCTCGAAGTCCTTGCGGATTACGAACACTATCTTGCCGAAGCCGGCCTTCACCGCGTCGTAAATCGAATAGTCCATTATCGTCTCGCCGTTGGGGCCGAGGCCGTCGAGCTGTTTCAGCCCGCCGTAACGGCTGCCCATGCCGGCAGCCAAAAGCAACAATGTAGGTTTCATAATATCTTGTGTTTATACATTATATATATAGTATGTTTTTCAGCTGTTGATGTTGGCGTGGTAAAAGCCGTTCGGCCAACATCCCTTTACGCTCTGCAAATATACTGTTTTTTGTTAAAATACGGTAACATTCGGCGGCATTTATTTGTCAAATATTTGTATATTCAATTATACTTGGATTGATGATGGATTTCAATATGCCGTGTTTTGTCGTCCAAAAGGCCGTCTTTTGGACGCTGAAAGGCCACCTTTTGCAGGCTAAAAGACGGCCTTTCGCAAAGCCATTGATTGTCAGGCTTTTACGCGCGGGCTTGAACACGTGTCGGAAAGGCTGTCAAAGCGCTATGTTTTAACGGCTTAACCTTCACGCATTAACGGCTTAAACGCCTCGTGTTGTCGGCCTTTACGTGCGCCTTTCAGTGTTTCACTTTCGTCTATCCGTCACGGAGGGGTGTCGTCGTATTTTGGCACACCCTCCAACAGAATTTGTTGTACTACCTATACTGCTAATAAACCTCAAAAAAAGGGCGGAAGATGGATGTGTGTCGGCTTGCGTTTGTAAGTTAGAGTTGTTGTGCCTTTCTGAAAGTTAAAACTTGACCGAAAGTTCTTCTTTTCAGTAAAAAAGCCTTAATTTTGCATCAATGAAAAGAAAAAACAGCAATATCCTTGCATTATATAAGCGCATTGCCATGGCGTTGGTGTTGCTGCTAGACGTGTTTGCAGCTTCAGCCGCCGATTATGGCAAGTACACCAATCTTATACATAAAGTGTCGCGGCTGTCTTCGGAAGACATAATCCGCCGTGGCGACGCCAGCTTGGCCGCAGGTAAGAGCGACGAGGCCATGGTGTTATACATGGTGGTGTGCAGTCGCGCCGAAGGCAAGCTGACCACTGAGGGCCGTGCCGCTTGCGCCTCGGCCCACCTGAAGGCAGGCGACATATATTACCACCGCGGCGACTATACAAGTGCGCTAGAGCGTTATGTTGACGGGTTGAAGCTCTGCGAAGAAGGCGACAATGACGGCACTGCCGCCTTGCTCCTTAAGAATATAGGCAACGTGTATGCCCAGTTTGCCGATTACGGCCGCGCCGTTGGCTATTATAAGAAAGGGCTGGATGCGTGCCGTGAGCACGACGACGATGAAACGGAGCGCAAAATCCTGATAAACCTTACGGGATTGAGCATTTCGGCCGGTAAGCCGGGTGAGGCCCGCAAGTATCTTGACGCGTCGCTGAAGGTGAAGGGCGGCGGTGATAACGTGACACGTTTTATGAACGAGTTTAACCGCAGCCTTATATTTTCGGCGTACAAGATGTATGGCAAGGCCGTGCCCGCGTTCCACAGGTTGGCGCGTTACGCCGTTGAGTCCGGGCTGCCCCCGCAATATGAATGTTGTGCGTACCAAGAGCTTTACCGGGCTTTCGACAAGATGGGACTTGCCGACTCGGCTTTTTATTACCTGCGCAAGTGTGAGCTTACGGCCGGGCGGCACGGCATCAGCCACAATTTCGTAGACATGCTGAAAGACGCCTCCGCCATATATGATGTTGCCGGACAGAAGGGTAAGGCCATGGAATATAAGGCAAAATACCTTACCGTGAGCGACTCGATATTGAACCAGCGTGAGTTTGAGCGGGTGAAGAACGAGCAGTTCCAGTATGAAATGGGGAAGGCTGACAGGGAGATAACAGACTTGCGCCTGATGCACGAGAGAAACCGGCAGACCATATCGCGCCAGCGCGCCGCCATTGGGCTGGGGCTTGCGGCATTGCTTGTGGTGACGGCGTTTGTTGCCGTGCTTTATCGGCAGAACCGCAAGTTGAACGAGAGTTACGCCGGCTTGTACGCCCTGAACCACGACTTTATAGGCAGGCAGGAAAGCATGGAGAAGCGCCATGCCGACGACCTTGACCGCATTTCGCGCGCTGAAGCCGAGGTTGCAAGGCTGAGAGCGAATCTTGAATCACCGACACCCGCCGGAGATACGGAATCGGACAGCAAATACAGGTCGAGCAATCTTGACAATGCGCAACAACAGGCTTTGGCGAGAGAGATAGTAAGAGTCATGGACGGCGGCGAGGAGTTTTGCCGTGACGATTTCTCCTTGGACCGGTTGGCTGCACTCGTCGGCTCTAACAGCAAATACGTGTCGCAGGCCATAAACGGCACTTATAATAAAAATTTCAGCAACTTTGTCAACGAATACCGCATACGTATGGCTTGCAAGCGTCTGTCTGACGCAGAAGGATGGGGCAATATCACGGTGAAGGCCGTCGGCGAAAGCGTTGGCTATAAGTCACATGCTACGTTTGTGAATATTTTCAAGAAGATGACAGGTCTTACTCCTTCGCTTTATCAGAGAATGGCAAGAAACAGCCTGTGATGCTCAACAATGCCCGTCTGAGCATTGATTTTTAGCTTTTGACTGTGTGGGTATAAGGCTAAAATGGTTTTAATTCAAGAATTTGAATATACCTAGGTTGCATTTTGTCACCATATCTTTTATATTTGCAACAGCTTTTAAATTTTTGACGGAGCAATCTTTACAATTTTTGTTTCCTGTCAATGTTATTGTCAATTTGTAATATAAAGGATTATGGAACTTAAAAGTTTACTTTTTATCGCAGGCACCGTGTTGGCCGTTGGGGCTCAGGCGCAGGTCGGCACGGCGCAGTCGGAACCTCTTACTGCCGTAATACAACCGAGACTGCAAGCCGTACAGACAAAAAATGTCATGGCCAACGGCACGCTTACTACTGTCATCAGTCGTAATAAAGTGCGCCCGGTTGCACCAATGTTGGCAAAAAGCGGTCAAGAAAACAGCGGGAAACTGAGACTTGACTCAATTATTCAGACCGATGTTTATGGCATAGGCTATGCCACACGCCAGTTGTTTGAATACAACGACGCAGGCAAAGAGAGCAAGCGCGGGATATATTATTGGGACTCGGTCAGCAACTCATGGGGCGAGCCTACGGAAACGTATGATTACGAGTGGAACGAAGACGGGCTGATTGTCAGCCAGCAGGGACTGAGCGGCGGACAGGGTGTACGCTACGAATATAAGTACAACGAGCAGGGACTTGGCATAGAGCAGCTGACACAGCAGTTAGACGAAAGCGGCCAATGGGTGAACGTGTCGAAGGGGGTTTACGGATATGATGACCGTGGCAACATGACCGACGAGATGGTTTACGCATGGACGGGAGGCCAATGGGTGCAGGCTGTGCACAATGTCGTTTCTTACGATGACAAGAACCGTCAGGCCAGTTTCGAGGGGTACGAATGGGACGGTACAAAGTGGCAGGGCACGTCGAAGGCTGATTATATTTGGTTTGACGGTCCGTATCCCGATTATGAGGAAGGTACCAACCCTGACCGTATGACTTTTAAGGAAGACTTTAACTGGAACGGCACCGGATGGGAACCGTACTATATCTTTGTAAACGAGTTTTATGAAGAAGGTTACCTGAAAGGGCAGTCGGAGAAATATTGGGACGCCACATGCAATAAGTGGTGTGGTCAGGTAAGTGATTACAAATACACATGGAGGAGTCGTAAAACATACGACGAGCATTGGGCCGAGATTCTGAGCGAGACGTGGAAATGCCAACCCGACAGTACTGGATGGCTGTATGTAAGCGCAAGCCCGACTACATGGACTTATGACGACGAGGGTAACCGTGAGGGGTTGTATGAGTTCGTTTCATTCCAGTTTGACGGTGAAGGCAACAAGATTGGCGAGTTGCGCAACCAGCGCACTTATTATGGCTACAATGCCGATAACCAGAAAACATGGTTGTTGGATCAAGTTGACAACGGCAATGGCTGTGAGAGCTTGTTTGAGTACAAATACGCTTATAACGAGCAAGGCTTGCAGACTTTGTCGGCCGGCTGGGACTGGGTTGACGGTAAACGTACGCCGAATATCATGACTGAAACCACATATAACGCCGATGCCCAACCTATTGAAATGATAACCAAGAATGGTGGTAGCGGACTGTCTCCGCTTGGCGTTCCTGCCATGCGCGGAGCTGCGATAGAGCCTGAGGATGAAGAAGGATGGGTAAATTCAACGCGCGTGGTTTATGCTTATGAGAACGGAACTTTCGTACAGTCTCACAGTTATCGTTGGAGCAACGGCGAATGGATGACAAATAAAGGCCAGGAAGTTGTTTATGATTTCAATGTAACTTCACAGGACGCTTATTTCCCGGAAGGTTGGACTGACCCGTACAAAATCAATACAATAGACGACCTTTATGGTGACGGCAATAACGGATGGCTGAAACAACGGCGCACATATTATTATTCAGAGCATATTCCTTCAGGTATATCTACAGTGACAACGGTTGCAGGCGGTGACGTAGCCGTGGTATACGTTGATGATAAGATAGAGGTTAGTGCAGAAGGCAATGTCAAAATCAATATTTACAGTGTTGGCGGAACTTGCGTTAAGTCATCTTCGGAAAAATCTGTTTATATAGGCGACCTTCCTTCAGGTGTATACATAGTGACGGTAAACGGATACAAAACTAAATTAGCAAAAAAATAATAATTAGCATTGATTCTGAATCTTGAAGATGCGGGCTGCCAAACATATAATGCTTGGCAGCCCGTATTGCTTGTCAAAACGGATAGCCTATGGCAAGATGGATGGCTTGTCCGTCTTTGAACTTCGGTATGTTGTAAAAACCGCTTTTTCCAGTTTCGTAAGGTACGTGCAGACCGATACCCCAGTCGAGGCGTAGCACGAGAAAGTCAAGGTCGTATCGTATGCCGACACCTGTGCCGAGAGCCATTTCTTTTAATACGTTCCTTAACTTGAATTGAGCCCCGTGGCGGTAACCGTCGTCACGCAAGGCCCACACGTTGCCGGCATCGATGAATGCCGCGCCGTATAGGCTTCCGAATAGGTTGAAACGGTATTCGAGATTGAGTTGCAACTTGATGTCTCCCGTTTGGTCTAAATATGACAAGCGTGATACATCTGTTGTGTAGCTGCCCGGGCCGATGCTGCGCACGGCGAAAGCCCTTATGCTGTTGGCTCCGCCGACGTAGAACTGCTCGCTGTAAGGCGCACTTTCGCTGTTGCCGTAAGAATAAATGATTCCTGCGTTGGCGTGTGCTACAAGTTGTGACTTTAGTCCTAACTGCCAAGTCTTGCTTATGTCGGTTTCCAGTTTCAAGAACTGTGCGTAAGGGTTCTTGAACAACTGCTTGTAAGGTTCGTCCCACTTTTTGCCTGCCGCCATATAGCCGAGCGACAGGATATTGCCCGACTCGGTAAGAGTGGTTTCCCATACAAGCGGGTTACGGCTGCGCATGGCCGAACTGTAGGTCAGTGTGTAGTGCATCTTCGGAATGAATACGTCTTGCATCGATGTCTGCAAATATGGATTGGCGTAGAGTATCGAGTCAAACTTCATAGTGGTACGGTTGAGCTTCTGGTATTGCAGTGTAAGCGGGCTGTATTCGTGCCGCCAGCGGTCGCTGCGTTGCCAAGCATAAGTCCATTCTGCCGAGAAAGTGTGCATCTTGAAATAGTCGGGGCGGTTGAGTACGTTCATACCTATTTTAGCATGTGTGGACGGTGTAGTAAAGAAGCGCCGCCTCTTGAGAAATGGCACGATGAGGCGCGGAAATTCTATTGACGCGTCGATACCGTATTCGTAAGAGTTCATGTCGCCGCCGGAGCCGTTGACGTTACCTCCCTGTTCCCATTCGTATGAGCCGTGCAGGTTGATGTCGAGTTTTTCGCCTCCGCGGAAGGCATTGCGCTTGGTGAAACCTATCACTAATTCAGGACCGTGGCGGCCGTTTATCTTGTTTTTATAGTTGGTCTCGATGTAAAAGTCGTACGGCTTGCCGAACGTGCAGGCAAGGTTTATGTCGAGAGTGTCGCATTGTCCGGTTGTATCGCGCGGCGTAAAGTTGAACTCAACAGAATTAAATAGTCCGGATCCGTTGATTTTATTGGCCGACTCGATGTATTTGTCGTAACTGTATTGCTGGCGCGGGCGCAGTTTAAGGTCTGCGAGGATTATTCTCGGACGTATCGGCGGACGACGGCCGGAGAATCTTACGGTGAAGTAGCGGTGGCTGAAAGAGTCGGTAAGCTGTTGCATGAACTGCTTTCTCAGGTCGATGGTTATTTTGCCGATATACCATTTCCGCTTGACTATTGCTGGTAGGTTGTCGGCCATTTGCAGACGCAGTTTGGCCTTGCCGGGGGAGGCAAGGGTATCGGCAAGGTATGAAGCGAAGCTGGGTTGGTAATAATAGTATCCGTTATTGCGGAATATGTTTGCAAGTCTGTTGCGTTCGGCATCCATGGTTGAAGCGTCCAACGGATCGCCAGTCTTGACCAATGCGCCGCCTTGCGAGAGGCGGATGAGACTGTCGGCTGTCTGTGGAAAGTTTACATATTCAAGCGTATCGACGGTATAAAGTTGTCCGAAATCAACCGTATAACCAATTTTCGCTTTCTTGGGATTTTTCTGTTGTATGATTTTAAAATCTACTTTTCCGTTCATGTAGCCGTGGCTGCGTAGAACAGATTGTGCCACTGAAGCCCGTAACTCAGGATTGACTTGACGCATTAGTACGGGAGCTTTGCCGAAAGTCTTCGTTATCCATTGGGCTATCTTGTTTTTAGAGCCTGAAAAGGCGTTCCATACCCACAGTCCGTAAGGGAACGGCGTGCGGTAGTATGAACTGCCGAACAATGCACCGTTGGGGGCTGTAGCCAGTGAAGCCTCGACTTCTTCTTTGGCCAAGGCTAAATGGTCGGGTTGTATGCTGTCGTTGATGTTTGTGAATTTTATTTTTTCAAGACCGATGAAGAGTTGGTCGCCTTCACGCAGATTTTTTGTGGTAGAGCATGAGGCTAGAAGCATGATGACGGTTGTAAGCATGCAGGCTGTAGGTATCAGGCCGCATGTTTTCTTTCGTACTATGTTGATAAAACTTGATGAAAATGTCATTTATTTTTTATTTTTGTTGAGTCGGCAGGCTGTTTTACCGATTTTGGTAACTGTTCCTTGTTGCTGAAGCGGAATATGTCTTTGAAATGTTGTAGGCTGCGTCGCCAGATGAAGCCAACACCATATTCACGCACAGTGCCTTCAAGCCAGTCGTAAGCATTGTTGTCATAGTACAGTTTGACATACTTGTCAGACGAGTTGCCAAGACGGTATTCAAATGTTACATTGTCGAAGAACGACTCGTTTTGGTTGGCTACGTCGGGTCCGGTTGACACTTTACCGCCCACAATGATTCTCATGCGGTTGTTCCAGAAACGTTTAGAGAATTTGAACGAATAGTCAGTGTGCGTACTACCGCTAGCGTCGGTAGAGTTGTCCATTCCGAAACTGAGGTCGAGAGAACGTAGGGCACTGCCGGTAATATTATTGATTTCGCTTTGCAGGAACGAGTTCAGAGCATTGTTCATTGAGAAACCTCCTGTGTTGCCGTCGGCCAGATACATTCCGGTCGTAAGCATGGTGACGGCGAGTTTGCCGCGTTGCTCTATACTCATTGATTGCAGCTCGCTGTTAAGTGTCATGTCTTCAGGAGCGCTTATTGTGAATTCTAGCCCCATGTCGGAAAGCGTTTTGGTTATTATCACGCCGCAATCAAATTCTACAGTGCGTCCTGAATCGTTGTTGCCAGAAGACACATTGGCTTTGGTACGCTCTGTAGCGGTGATGTTCAGTTTCGGGTTCATTGGGTCTCCTGTGAACTCAATGTAACTTCCGTCTTGTATGGTGAATGTTTTTAACGGAATTACCGGCAGCGAATATTTCATTTCGCCGCTGTCGAGCGTGTAGCGTCCGGTGAGCCTCATGTCACCGGTTATTCCATACTGCAGTCTCAAGTTGCCACCGCCCATGATGTCAACATAATTGGAGTGGTCTGCGTTGAGATAGCACATTACATGCGCTCCTTGTGCGATGTTCATAGTGAGGTCCATTGAAAAACCTGATATGGGCTGGTGTTCTACAACGGTAGCGGTGGTATCTTCAAAACTTACGAATTTTACTAGCTCGTCCATTCGATTGTCGGTAGACAGAGGTGTGTCGCGGAGGATGTACGACATGTCTGTAGATCCGAGAACGTCAAGCCGTCCGAGCATTTCAAGATGTTCCATCGGGCCGCGCATAGTGCCGAAAAAGTCGACGAACGCCTTGCCGAACGCAACGCTGCGACGGTTTTCTTTAGAGTCGATTACTTGACAATTACGTGCCACCATGCGCAGATCCATGCGCATTGCGTCTAAATTGGAGAAATCGAGATTACCGTTGATTGTCAACGGGTTGTCATTATTTGCATACATCTTGAAGTTTTCAAACAACAGATTACTTCCAACGACGCGCAAAGGTTCTTCGCTGAATCGCATTCTTATTCCGTATTGCGCACTGCGCATGTGACAAGAGTCAAATTTTACTTCGCCGTTAATCTGAGGTTTGTCTAGCGAGCCTTTTAATGCCATTTCGCCGTTGGCATACCCATTTAGGCGGATTATTCTATCAGGTATGAAGCCGTTGAGTAGGCGTACAGGCATACGGACCATTTTCAAGTCGGCATCGATATTGCCTTTGCCTTCGGAATTGTATGTGCCACTTATTTCTGCCACTTGCTTGTTGTTGCAGTTTAGAACACCGTCAAGACTGTGGGTTCCGTCACTTTGTGGCATGTAGACAAACTCTGTGCTAAGATTTCCCATACGACTGCGTTCGTATGTCAAATTATCAACAGACATCGATGCAGACACAGAGAATTCCTCCGGCATTTGGATTATGTGGAAGTCGCCGTTCATTATTCCTGTAACGTCAGGCATGTAAGGTACTACGGAAAGCACTTTTTCCAAATCGAATTTGTTGAGTCCGATAGTCATGTCCTGCAAAGCGTCTGTATTTTCGTCGTTAGAGTATACATGTACGCCTGTTCCGTCGGCCGCCATCAGTTGCAGTTTTGCTGAAACGCGCCTGTCGGCTCCCATGTAAAGATAATTGTCCTCGTTCACGCTGAATGTTTTATAACCGAGCACAGGATTATCGGCAAGTAGATGCACTTTGATGCCTTTTTCTTCCATTGAAGCCTCGAAGCCGAGTTTTAGACCTAGACTGTCGCGTGCATCGTAAAACTTTATGTTGGCGCCTGAACCTTTTTCGAAAATATAACCGTCAAGTAAGGCGTTGAATACGTATTGTTTGTTTTTCTCATTATTTCTTACCTGTCCGTTATAAGTACAGCTGGTCGAATCTGAAACAATGTTAAATCGTATGGTGTCAAGCATCATGCTGCTGTTTTGCAATTCAAGCAGTTTTACGCTGCCATTGAAACCTAATACAGGCGATGATGAAATGTCGATGTCGGCATCTTGGAATGTAAAACCTTTTCTTGCGATAAACCTGCTCAGTGGATTGTCTTTGCCTGTTGTAAGGTAAAGTTTTGCCGACGGTAGTTTTTTTCGTAATTCGGGAACGTTGATTTGTTTGTTTTTCAATTCGGCCGACAGTTCTTGTGCGAATGCTTGGGCTTTATTCAGAATCTTCTTGTAACCGCCTTTCCCGTTGAAGTGGAGTTTGAAGTCGCCACATTCAGTGATGAAATGTGTGGTGTCGCGGCTTGTTAGGATGTCCACCATCAAGTCGTTGGGCTTGAACACACGGCCTGAATCGGATATGACAAGATCGTTGATCATGCCTTTTACGCTTAATACGTTCTTAAGGTCGGTGCCTACGTCGACACGGCAGTTTAACGAAGTTGACAGTTGTGACTCTACAAGACGCAGACCGTACCAGTCAGCATATCTCACGTCGGCCGAGAGAGTAGAGCGTACCATGTCAGGATTCATTATTGCTTTTACGGAAATATCGCCTTTCGCCAAAGGGTTGTCACTATATAAATTGATGTCGGCTTTTCCGTTTTTCATTGCGGCGTTGAGGCTGATACTGTCAAGATTATATTCTCCAATGCTGAATTTTTCAACTTTAGCGGCAGCATTCAATGAAGTTCTTGACGACATAAAGTTTGTTCCGTGTCCGTTTACGGTTACGCCTCCTGTAAGGTCTCCGAATGTATTACCGGGTATAAAATGGCCTATTTCAAGATTTTCAGCCAATATGGCGGCATCGTAACTCATATTACCCGTGTTGAAATACCCTTTAGCTTTCAGTTTTCCGCCGCTCTCTGTTGCGGTGAAGTCGGCATAATATCGTTTCCCGTTAACCCTTATGCCACCTTTTATGCCAATGTTTCTAGGAATAGACACTGATGTTCCTTGCGTTTTCAGCATTTCATTGATAAAACCTAAATTGTAGGTTTTCACGTCCAACTTTACATCAGCTCGTAGTTTGTCGGTGTCGGTTACGTTTCCGGCAGTTCCATTTATATTGATATTGAAAGCCGAAGGCAGGTTTATATTTATGCTTCCGAAGTTCAAGTTCTTAAGGTTACCGGCCACAGCCGCCTTCATTGTTAGAGGAAGGTTGGGCCAGCGGCGGATGAAAGATGTCGGCATGTCGCCGATGAAGCGCATTATGTCTTGTTTGCCTATTGCACAGTCTGCGTTGAGACTGATCCTGCCGGGTGCCTTTTCATCGAAAGCGTCAAGATCCATGGCAAACTGCGCGGAAAGGTGAGATTCTGTGGTGCGTAGCTCGATTGCAGGTAGGTATATCCGTGTTGAGTCCATTGTTATTGGACTGGTGAATTTGTTTACCGCAATACCGCTTTTCTCTTTAAACGAACATTTGCGCAATGACAGTTTTAAGTCTGGCGAACAGAAATACAGCGAGTCAATGCCGAGCGAAACGTCGTTTAAGTCTATGTGGTTTACGTCGAGTCCTTTTACTTGTGGCTCAAAGTTGTTGTCGTATGCCAATTTTCCTTTCGTCCAGTCAAGCCGTTGTATGCGGTAAAGTCCTGAATAAAGGTCGAAGAATCCGTTTCTCGCTTCAGTTTCACCAAGATAAGCTGCTATTTGGAGCGTATCACCTGGCATGTGTACGGTTACTCCTGTTTTTGAAATATCAAGTTTGTCTATAGATATTTTCCATTTGTTGGTACTTGTAGTTGTGTCTGGTGGCACCGTGTCGCTTAGTTCCACGTTTATAATCGCGCCGGCCAGCGTGGCATCGTTTATTCTTACAGTCTCATTATTAAGGTCTATACCGTGGCTTCTTAAGAAAAACCGCCCGATGCTACCTTTTATACGGGTTGTGTGAATAAGGTTTGCGGTATTTAGTTTGACGTCATTGAATTCAAGAGCGTCAACTTCAACGTTGCTTTTCAGTAAAGGCATCAGTTGTACGTCCACAATAAGGTTCCCAACATCGGCTATAGTGTCTTTCATTTGTGGCAGCGAGTCGTTTGGTTGTATAATCTTGAAGCCTTCCACGCATAGGTCTAACGGAAAGGCCAGTTTCACTCGTTCCACTGAAATTTCCATGCCGGTTTGCTTTGACGCATACGCCGCCACTTGTTTAACAAGCCAATTTTGCACGGGTGGCAGGTATATCAATACGGCCAATATTATGACTAGTAATATTGGTGCTAGCAAAACGCTGATTGCTATCTTAATAGTTTTCTTTCTTTGCACTGAATAATGTTTGTTTTTTAGTAATTATGCAAAGAAAGCAATTATTTTGGAAAACGAGAAACGTTTTGCCGACAAAAACGATGCAATCCTGTCTTTTTATTTATATATGTAGGGTAGATGCGCTTTTTTTAATAACAGAATCCTCAAATATGATTATGTATGGATTTTTATTTATGGCATTATCGCGTGCCATAAATTGTCGTTGGGAACAGGACTTTCAACGTATATTTTTTCTTTAGATACAGGGTGTATGAACTCTACACTGCGTGCTAACAATGATATGCTGCCGTCAGGATTGCTGCGGCGTGCGCCGTATTTCAAGTCGCCTTTTATTGGGCAACCTATTTTTGCCAACTGGCATCGTATCTGATGGTGGCGGCCGGTGAGCAGCTGGATTTCTATTAACGTGTATCTTTCTGAATGTCCTATTACCTTGTAATGCAGCATGGCTTTTTTTGTTCCCGGCACTTCCTTGTCGTATGCGTAACTCTTGTTTTGCTTTTCATTGCGTTTCAGCCAGTGGGTGAGCGTGGCTTCTGGTGCTTCAGGCATATTCTGACAGATAGCCCAATATGTTTTATGTACCTCGCCGTTGCGGAACATGTCGTTGAGCCGTGCCAATGCTTTAGATGTTTTAGCGAAGACTACAAGCCCCCACACAGGTCGGTCTAACCTGTGCGCAACTCCAAGAAACACGTTGCCAGGCTTGGCATATTTTTCTTTGATATACGCTTTAACGTTATCAGCCAGTGTGCGGTCGCCGGTTTTATCGCCTTGTACTATCTCTCCGCTGCATTTGCTTACAATGACTATGTGGTTGTCTTCGTAAACGATTTCCATTTATAAATGAAAAGTGAAGATTGAAAAGTGAAAAATCCAATATTTGGTATTTAATCAATAAATAAGCAAAAATGGATTTTTCACTTTTAATTGTTAATTTGTCAATTACATGTTCATTCCGCCGTCAACCTGTATTACTTGTCCTGTGACATACGAAGACAGGTCAGATGCGAGGAATGTTGCTACGTTCGCAATATCTTCTACTTGGCCGGCGCGGCGTAGTGGTATCTTCTGTATCCATTCTTTGCGGATATTGTCAGGAAGTGCCTGTGTCATAGCGGTTTCGATGAATCCGGGCGCTATGGCATTGGCGCGAATACCACGTGATCCTATTTCTTGTCCGATGCTCTTCGCAAGTGCTATAAGTCCAGCTTTAGATGCGGCGTAGTTGCATTGTCCGGCATTGCCGTGAACACCTACTACTGATGCCATGTTTATGATGCTTCCGCTCTTTTGGCGCATCATTATAGGAGTGCAGGCGTGGATGAAGTTGAACGCCGATTTCAGGTTGACTGCGATAACAGCATCCCACTGTGATTCTGTCATACGCATCATCAGTCCGTCTTTTGTAATTCCGGCGTTGTTTACGAGAATGTCTATTGATCCGAAATCTTCTTTTACTTGGTTTACAACTTCTGCAGTTTGAGTGAAATCAGCGGCATTGCTGGCGTAACCTTTTGCCTTTACGCCTTTTGCGGCGATTTCTGCTTCTGTGGCTTTGCCGTTTTCGTCAATTACGAGGTCTGTGAATGCGATGTTGGCGCCTTCTTCGGCGAATTTTAGCGCGATAGCTTTACCGATACCGCGCGCCGCTCCTGTGATAAGGGCGGTTTTACCTGATAATAATCCCATTTTTAGTTTGTTTTTATTTTAAATGAAACTTTTATGTATATACACAGATTGAGAATTTATTTATTTTGTTATAGACTTCCCCAGTGCGCCGTATACCACCTTTGCTACGAGCGGTTTGCTTGCCTCAGGGGTCATACCATGACCAAGCCTGCCGCAGATGAACGGCACCTCAAGTCCTTTAATGCAATAATGGGTTATGTCGGCCACAAGTTCTACGTTGTCGATGTCAAATTCACCATCGGCTTTTCCGTCGGCGTAGACTTTGCGGAAAAGTTCAATTTCGTCCTCATCAAAGTTTTTTCTGACTTTTTCCACCATCCAGATGTTTCGGAAAAAGGCCGCACGCAGATTTCCGTTGCGCATCACAGTCTCCTTAATCATGTTTAGGTGGGTGTATATCAATTCAATAATTTTGTCTTGTGGGCGTATCTTTTTTGCGGCTACTTCATCCATCTTGTCTGACAGCCGTTCCAGTTCCGATTCTATAACGGCGTAATAAACGTCTTCTTTACTTTTAAAATAGGTATATAGAGTTCTTCGCCCTTTGCCAGATGAGCGTGCTATATCATTCATAGTAGTATTTTCGAGCCCGTTTTTTGCAAATAGTTGCCGGGCTACGTCTACTAATTTTTGCCTTGTCTTTGATATGGACATTTTGACAGTTCTCCTTCTTTGTAACTTTTGCACATTCGGTTTGTCGTGTGCAAAAGTATCAAATTTATTTGATACGGCAAAATATTTTATCAGATAATGAATCTGCCAGTAAAAACTTGTTTATTGTTATATGAATATGGCGTTTTAGCTATTTTTTTAGTATGTGATGATAAAAAACATGATAAAAGTTTGCGTAGTTCATTGAAAAGTTGTACCTTTGCACACGCAAATCAGAAATGATGCGCAACGGTTTATTACATCGCGGAGTGGAGCAGTTGGTAGCTCGCCAGGCTCATAACCTGGAGGTCGCA
>ERZ780212.1468-NODE-1468-length-18310-cov-20.489510_pt1 | contig 18310 bp, 17 predicted proteins | sample MGYA00511364_ERZ780212 | MGnify/ENA primary metagenome ERZ780212 (study PRJEB29588, sample SAMEA2147991) | human gut metagenome | biome: human gut; feature: human-associated habitat; material: faeces | place: Denmark | collected 2008/2010 ...
GCCATCGCAGTATATCTTCCAAAGCCGGGGCAACGAGCTGCCGGCAGGAAATGCCTTTCCCAATCTGAAACGATGATAAAAATCTCTGTTTTTTATTTACATCCTGTTCTCTCCATACAACCGGTAACCGTGAGCGTCTCCGCTCCTGTCATTCTATCTGTTCTGAGGGACGGAGAGCAAGATGACCGTTACAGGAAGTCAGACAAGAACCGTCACGGGCAGCCGGTAGGATTCATGCCGCATGATCCGGGTTTCATTTCCCGCATTCATTTCATACGCGCCCTTGGGCCATTCCTCTGCTTTTCACCCCTGTACTTCATCTGAGCCCATATCTCCCCTCTACTTATCGGGTGGCTCAGGACTCTGCGTTCATAGACACATATAAAAAACAAGGGGCCGGCGTTCAATCGAACTGCCGGCCCTCTTACTTACGTTAGTATGTTATTACTAGAAGGCGATGCTTCACAGCATCAGTGAATTGTTTTACTAAACATGATGATTTATAGAGAAAGCATAGAAATATATCTACTTTATGATGGGCGCCTGTGTCATTTCCCGACCGACTATCGACTGATGGAGCGTGTCGGTAGCGGCACTGTCACCCATGGCCACAGAGCTGGTCTTCAGCATCTCAGGACGGTCATATCCATCGTATTCGCTAATGGGATCGGACGAGCGATGCTCGAAAGGCACCTGCATGGCATTGCCCAGCGTAAGGATGATGGCCACTACAGCGGCGGCCTTGAACAGCGGACGGAGACGATGGGGCATCGTGACGACCTTTGCCTTCACCGGCTCGTCACCTTCTATGCGAGCCAGCATCTTCTCATCGAAGTCATTGCCCAATACATCCATCTCGGGCTCCGTCTGCTCGTAGCGGAACAGATCCTGATAGGGACGGAGCTCTGCAGGAATGTCGCTCTGACTGAAGAACGCGCGGAGGATGTTCTCTTCCTCCAACGTTGTCTCGCAGCGCCAATAGCGATCCAGCAATTGATTGATGTATTTGTAATCCATGTTACGTTGGTTTATTTCAAACTGCCGACATACTTGTCGGCCTGTTCAAATCGTTGTTTTATTGTCTTGCGTGCCCTGAAGATATTCACCTTCACCTGCTCCTCTGTGATCTGCAGTATCCGGGCGATCTCGCGATAGGGCTTTCCCTCAAAGTCGCGCAGCTGCATACAACTGCGCTGCTTCTCGGGCAACTGATCAACGAACTGCCTCACAAGCCTGAGCTTATCCTGCTGTTCGGCGCGCTCGTTAGGATCGAGGGAACTATCCGTTGCATCGACGCGTGTCTGATCGATCGATTCATTATGATAATCTGACTTGCGGATGCGGTCGAGAGAGAGATTGCGGCAGATCGTATAGCTGAAAGCCTCTATGGAGTCGATTTCCTGCTGGCCGTCGGGCCTGTTGAGCCGCTCCCATACTTTGATGAGGGTTTCCTGTACGATGTCCTCAGCTTCAGCGCGGTCGAGCGTGATACGAAGGGCGAGCCGGAAGAGCTGATTCTTCAACGGCAACACATCGTTGCGGAAACTTATCTTTTTCATCTGCTCTCTGTATGAATGACGAACGTCTCGGATAAAAGTTACAATAAAAGCGAGATTTTTTTTATTTATTTCGTAATCATGGTTCCATGACTGCCATCAATAGCCGTGGCCAGGGTGATAATGACACGCCCTACCCCTGCATCGACAGCATCGAGCGCATTCTGCAGTTTGGGGATCATGCCTCCGCTGATTGTGCCATCGGCCACGTACTGCCGGAAAGCATCACGGGTGATCACCGGGATGAGTGACGTGTCATCGTCCGGATCGCGAAGCACTCCGGCTTTCTCAAAGCTATAGATCAAGGTCACGTCATAAGCTCTTGCCATGGCGCGGGCTGTCTCAGAGGCGATCGTGTCGGCATTGGTATTGAGGATATGTCCCTCGCCATCGTGTGTCAACGGTGCCAGGACCGGTGCCACTCCGCCTTCGAGCAGATGGCCCAACAGCCGTCCGTCCACGCTGTCGACATCGCCTACGAATCCGAAATCGACCATCTCCTTATGGGTTGCCGGCCGACTATCGTCCGGTGCGCCCTCCGGCAAGGGATCGGCTATCGTCATCTCCACCGGCGGCCTCCGGTGCGAACGGATCACGTTCATGTCGGCACCTGTCAGACCAAGGGCTTTCACGCCCCTTGCCTGTAGACGGGCAACGATGCCTTTGTTCACCAGACCGCCATAGACCATTGTCACCACCTCGCGCATGGCCGCATCGGTGACACGGCGTCCATTCACCATCCGGCTCTCTATGCCGAGCGCCCCTGCCACCTTCGTAGCACGACGCCCGCCGCCATGAACCAAGATCTTGCGTCCCGGAATGGCAGAGAAATCCTTTATAAGCTGTTCGAGACGTGCCTCGTCCTCAACGATGGCACCGCCTACCTTTACGATGGTCAGTTTCTCCATTGCTTTCTTCTTACACTTGTTACTCCAGATATGTGTAGCCATAGAGTCCCGACCGGTAGTTGGCCAGGAACTCCTTACCCTCATCGAGGGTGATCTTGCCGGCCTTGACGCTCTTGGTCACCCACTGCTCCAGCTGTCGTACAAGCCGCTTGGGGTTGTACTGCACATAGTTGAGCACCTCTTCCACGGTCTCGCCGTCGAAGATCTGGTCGATGTGATACTTGCCGTCCTTCACCGAGATATGGGCGGCATTGGTGTCGCCGAAGAGGTTGTGCATGTCGCCGAGAATCTCCTGATAGGCACCTACGAGGAACACCCCAAGATAATACGGTTCGTTCTTCTTCAGCGTATGAAGCGGTATCACATGAGAGGGCCGTCCGTTGACCACGAAATTGGCTATCTTGCCATCGCTGTCGCAAGTGATGTCCTGCAGGGTGGCATTGCGTGTAGGCCGCTCGTCGAGACGCTGGATGGGCATGATCGGAAAGAGCTGGTCGATGGCCCACGAGTCGGGAAGCGACTGGAAGAGTGAGAAATTACAGAAATACTTGTCGGCCAGCAGCTTGTCAAGACCCAACAATTCCTCGGGGACATGCTTCATCTGCTTTGCAAGCATGTTGATCTCATGACTGACACTCCAGTACATCGCCTCTATCTCTGCACGGGTCTTCAAATCGACAAGTCCATGGGAGAAGAGCTCCAGAGCCTCATCGCGTATCTGCTCAGCGTCGTGCCAGTCCTCCAGCATCGAGCGGGGATTGAGGTTACACCATATATCATAGAGATCTCTCACCAGCTGATGATCGCTCTCCTTAGCCTCGAACTCATCGGGCATCTCGGGCAGCGAGGCCGTCTCCAGCACGTCGATAATGAGAATGGAATGATGGGCCGCCAGCGAGCGTCCGCTCTCGGTGATAAGGTTAGGATGCGGAATGTTGTTCTTATTAGCTGCCTCCACGAAGGTGTAGACACAATCGTTGACATACTCCTGAATGGAATAGTTGACAGAGCTCTCGGAGGAAGAGGAGCGCGTGCCGTCGTAATCGACGCCCAGGCCGCCTCCGCAATCAACGAAGTCAACGTTATAGCCCATGTTGTGCAGGTTCACATAGAACTGTGCGGCCTCCCGTAGGGCTGTCTGTATGCGTCGGATCTTTGTGATCTGTGATCCGATATGGAAATGGATCAGTCGCAGACTGTCATGAAGCCCTTTCTCATCGAGCATCTTCAGGGCTGACAGCAGCTCAGCGGCAGTCAGTCCGAACTTAGAGGCATCACCCCCACTCTCTTCCCACTTTCCGGAGCCGGAGGAAGCAAGCTTGATACGGATGCCAAGATTGGGCTTCACCTTCAGTTTTTTGGCCGCACGGGCGATGATGTCGAGCTCATTCAGCTTCTCCACGACGATGAAGATGCGCTTACCCATCTTCTGTGCCAGCAGGGCCAGCTCGATATAGCTCTCGTCTTTATAGCCGTTGCAGATAATGAGAGAGTCGCTCTGGCACTGCACGGCAATGACAGCATGGAGCTCAGGCTTCGAGCCGGCTTCCAGACCCAGATTGAACTTGCGGCCGTGCGAGATGATCTCCCCTACAACCGGCTGCATCTGGTTCACCTTGATCGGGTAGATGATGAAATTGTCGGCCTGAAAATCGTATTCCTTCTTGGCCTTGGCAAAGCAGGAGGCAGTCTTCTCGATACGATTGTCCAGGATATCGGGAAAGCGGAGGAGAACGGGAGCCGTGACATCGCGCAGGGCCAGCTCATCCATCACATCGCGCAAGTCGATCTGTGTGTTGTCCTTGCAAGGTGTGACATAGACATCACCCTTCTCGTTAATACCATAGTAAGAAGTGCCCCATCCTGTGATATTATAGAGCTCCTCACTGTCTTCTATTGTCCATTTTTTCATATGCGGCTATACTAAAAAGAATTGTCTGTGATCAGCGGACGGCCGTTAAACGGACAGTCTCTTCGCTGTAGATATGTTTGTCTTGCTTATTGCTTATTGCTTATCGTCAATACCGAGTAATCTCTCCAGATTCCCGACGGTAATCTTAATTTTCTCATAGTTGTCCATGAGCGTCACATCCAGCTCGTGGCGGGCCCGGCAGTAGAACGGCTCACGCTGCCTGAGCTGCATGTCGATGAAAAGGCGCACTTCCTCCGGTGTCTTGTCCAACAGGAGCGGACGGACGGTCTTGCCCATCTTCAGATGCTGATAGAGCACATCAGGCGTACACTTCAGATACACCGTCTCGCCTTGGCCGTTGAGGTATTCCATGTTGTCGAAGAAACAGGGAGTACCTCCGCCACAGGCAATGACCACGTTCTCAAACTCCGCCACCTCATGAAGCATATTGTGCTCTATCTGGCGGAAGCCTTCCTCACCACGCTCGTCGAAGATCTGTTTCACCGTGCGGTGCATACGGCTTTCTATATACCAATCGAGGTCGTAGAAAGCGAGACCTAACGACTGCGAGAGGGCCTTGCCCAGTGTCGTCTTGCCCGCTCCCATATACCCGATGAGAATGATGCGATTGGGGATGTTCATATTGTGTTATATTTCTATGCCTTGGCTGTCTTGTCAGCAGCGTCTTTCCTGGCTGCCGCCTTCTCCGACGTCTTCCGCCCCCTTGTACGCGACTTTGGCTCCGGACTGTTCTTCACGATCTCCATGCACTCCTCATAGCTCATGTCGCCCTGAAGCGCACGCTCCCGCAGGCTCTTGTCGATGCGGTAGTTCTTGCCGTCGTAGCAGATATAGGGACCGAAACGGCCTTTCAGCAGCTCCAGCTTCTCGTCTTCCGCGAAGGTCTTGATATGACGCTCTGCCTCGGCCTTACGCTTGTCGATGATCAGTTTGATGCCGTCCTGCAGGGTGATCGTAAGGGGATCCATCGTCTTGGGGATCGACACGTACTTCTTGTTGTGCTGGACATAAGGACCGAAACGGCCGGCGCCCACCGTGACAGGCGACTGCTCGAACAGACCCAGGTCGCGTGGCAACTTGAAGAGCTCGAGTGCCTCGTCAAGGGTCATCGTCTCGATGCTCAACCGCTTCGGTATCTGCGCGAAGCGGGGCTTCTCCTCATCATCGGCCGAGCCGATCTGTACGACAGGGCCATAACGGCCGATCTTCACGAAGACAGGCTTGCCGCTCTTGGGATCCTTGCCCAGCTCGCGTTCTCCTACGCGGTGCTCGGAATGAGCCTCTGACACGCGCTTCACCTCCGGCTCGAAATGCCGGTTGAAATTATGTACCATATCAAGCCACGGCTCTTCACCGGCGGCAATCTTATCGAACTCGCCCTCTACATGGGCCGTGAAATTATAATCGAGGATATCGGGGAAATTCTCCAACAAGAAATCATTCACCACCAATCCGATGTCAGTGGGCAGCAGCTTGCCTTTCTCCGAGCCGGCCATCTCCACTTTGCGGCGCTGCGTGATGACATTGCCTCGCAAGGTGTCGATGGTGTAGGAGCGCTCCTCTCCGGCGCTATCGCCCTTCGTCACGTACTCACGCTGCTGAATGGTCGATATGGTAGGAGCGTAGGTAGAAGGACGTCCTATGCCCAGCTCTTCGAGCTTACGCACGAGCGAGGCCTCCGTATAGCGTGACGGTGCCTGTAGGAAACGCTCCGTGGCAGAGATCTCCCGACGCTCCAGATCCTCGCCCACCTTGAGGGCAGGCAGCTGATAGTGATCATCGTCCATCCTACCGCCATACAACGTATTGTGGTCAGTGTCGTCGTCGCTCACTTCGTACACTTTCTTGTAACCGTCGAAGACCGTCACAACACCCTGTGCGATGAATTTCTCCTCCGTGCCGTTGATACGGATGGTCACCGTGGTGCGCTCCTCCACGCTATCGGCCATCTGCGACGCGATAGTACGCTTCCATATCAGACTGTAGAGCTTGGCCTCGGCATCTGCGCCTTTGATCGTCTTCTGACTCATGTCAGTGGGACGGATGGCCTCGTGGGCCTCCTGGGCGCCCTTGGAATGGGTGTGATAACGATGCGGCATGCTATACTTCTCTCCGTAGAGCTTCACAATGGTGTCCTTCGAGGCGTTGATGGCCAGCTCCGAGAGGTTCACCGAGTCGGTACGCATATAGGTGATGCGTCCCGACTCATAGAGATGCTGTGCGATGAGCATCGTTCTGGATACGGGGAAGCCGAGCTTGCGCGCCGCTTCCTGCTGCAGCGTTGACGTGGTGAACGGAGACGGCGACGAGCTGTGACCGGGACGCTTTGCCACGTCCTCCACCGTGAAAGTGGCGTGCTTGCACATGTCGAGGAATGACTCCGCCTCCTCATGGGTCTTGAAATTATGATCGAGCCGGGCACGCACCTCGTTCTTGCTGCCGTCAGGATTGGTAGAGGCGAAGATGGCCGCCACACGATAATAGGGCTCGCTGTTGAAAGCACGGATCTCTCGCTCCTGCTCCACTACCAGACGCACAGCCACGCTCTGCACACGTCCTGCAGAAAGGGCCGGCTTCACCTTACGCCACAGCACAGGAGAGATCTTGAATCCTACCAGACGGTCGAGCACGCGACGTGCCTGCTGAGCATTGACCAAATTCATATCGAGATGACGGGGATGCTCAATGGCATCGAGAATCGCCGGCTTCGTGATTTCATGAAAGACGATACGGCTGGTATGCTCCTCATCAAGCCCGAGAACCTCACACAAATGCCAGGAAATGGCCTCTCCCTCGCGGTCCTCATCGGATGCGAGCCAGACCTTCTTGGCCTCTTGGGCAGCCTTCTTCAGACCGGCCACCACCTCCTCCTTATCTTCCGGAATCTCATACTCCGGCTCTAAGGTCTTCTCGTCAATGGAAAGCGATTTACGCTTCAAGTCACGGATGTGCCCATAGCTTGACATTACCTTATAGTCGGGGCCTAAAAATTTTTCTATCGTTTTAGCCTTGGCAGGGCTCTCTACTATTACTAAGTTTTCTTGCATTTCTCGATATATATAATACGATGCGCAAAAGTAACGATTTTTTTCCCTCTACCTTATATAATAGGAGGAATTTTAGAAAGTTTAAGTTTTATACTCCCGACCGACGCTCCTCATCTGCCGCGGGAATGACAGCGGGAATGACAGCTCTTGAAACATGCCGCAAAATACGCTTATTTCATCGGCTACGGCCATCACCCTCCATGACGGGGACGTACAACCGGCTGACGGCACCGGCTCATCTGCAGACGGGGAGAGGCACTGACATACCGGACTTTTGTAAAATATGTTTCACACAGCCGACAAGCGGCAGCATGGTGACCGGCCATCACCGTCGCAAACGTCATGAGGCCCGGCACTTCGCGTATGACGAAGTGCCGGGCCTCATGGCGTCAACATACTGACCTTCCTCAGAAAGGACCCTCAAGATGCCATCATTTCTCCCGTCAGCGACCGTCTCCTACCTGTTTCAGCCTTGTGCGGCACTCCTCCAGAATAGCTATCAGCTCGTCTTCCTTCTCGGCACGAAGCATGGCTATGCGTGTCTGACGAAAATCCGGGATACCCTTGAAGATGGGTGAGGCGGCAAGATGACGGCGGGTGTGAAGAATGCCCCGCTTCTCGTCGATACGCGCTATATTGATACGAAGCTGCTCCTCCAGGATGTCTATCTTCTCATCGAGCGTCAACGCACCGGAAGACACTGTCCCGTCATCCGATGCCCCAACCGGCTCCATACCCCGGCCGCTGCCTGCTCCGCCATTTCCGTCACGTCCGGTCTCCGCCACGCCATCGATATACTGCCGCATATCACGGAAGATCCAGGGCTGCCCGAATGTGGCACGCCCCACCATCACCGCATCCACACCATAGGTGTCGAAGGCATGAAGAGCCTGCTCAGGAGTGGTGATGTCGCCATTGCCGATGATGGGGATATGGATACGGGGGTTGCGCTTCACCTCGCCGATCAGGGTCCAATCCGCGTCGCCCGTGTACATCTGTGAGCGCGTACGGCCATGGATCGTAAGAGCCTGAATGCCACAATCCTGCAACTGCTCCGCCAGTTCGGTGATGATCAGATGGTTCATGTCCCATCCCAACCGCGTCTTTGCCGTCACAGGGACATGAACGGCCTGCACTACCGACCGTGTGATGTCGAGCATCAGAGGGATGTCCCTGAGAAGGCCGGAGCCGGCACCCTTGCCGGCCACCTTCTTCACAGGGCAGCCGAAATTGAGGTCAATAATGTCGGGGTTGAATGTCTCTACGATCTTCGCCGCCTCCACCATCGACTCGACATCACGTCCGTAGATCTGTATGCCGACAGGGCGCTCACGGTCGTCGATCTTCATCTTGCTCAATGTGGAAGGGATAGAACGGATGATGGCGTCGGCCGAGACGAACTCGGTGTAGACCATCGCCGCACCAAAACGTTTACAAAGCTGTCGAAAACCGATATCCGTCACATCCTCCATAGGGGCAAGGAAGAGGGGACGGTAACCAAAATCTATATTGCCTATCTTCATGTGTTTAATGTTATAAAATATTCGCCGGAACAGCATAGTCTCCGGCACGAAGGGAAGCCTCGGGGGCTCCGTTAAAGCATGACCGTCATCAGTCCTATTTGCTTGTCCGACGTCGTCCGTTCCCTTGCCGGTATCCCGTCGGTCGCAGCGTAACGCCCTCCTCTGTCTTCCACGAGGCTCCATGATGTTCCTCTCTCACCATCAGCTCCGGAGTATGAAGGCCGTGATTATCTTATCAGATGGTAAGTGCCGCCGGCCATATTACGCACCACTCCCTTCATTTCCAGTTGGAACAGAAGGGCCGTGGCCTGTCCGATGGGTATGCCCGACTGCACGGAGATGAGATTGAGCTGCAGATCGCCACGCTTCTGAAGAAGACCGACGATACGCTTCTCTTCGGAGGATAACTCGGGAAAGAGCTGCCGCTCAATTCCCTCACGGCGTGCCCGCCTTACCTTCCGGTCATCTTCCCATCCCATGGCCTTCAGAATATCCTCTGCCGTGGTGACCAGACGGGCCTTATCGTCGCGGATAAGATGGTTGCACCCCTCACTGTAAACCGCGCCGAGCGCACCGGGCACGGCAAAGACATCACGCCCGTAACTATTGGCTATGCTCGCGGTGACCATCCCGCCTCCGTGGGAGGCGCTCTCGACCAAGAGTGTGCAATGGCTGATACCGGCGATGATGCGGTTGCGCCGGATGAAATTCTGCTTGCCTGCATTCGTGCCCGACATATACTCCGTAAGCAGCCCGCCGTGAACGGCTATCTCATTGGCCACCTCCCGATGTGCGGCAGGATAGAGAGTATCGAGGCCGTGGGCCAACACCCCTACTGTCTCCATTCCACTGTCGAGCGCCTCACGATGCGCCCGTACATCGACGCCATAGGCCAGCCCGCTGACGATCAGCGTGTCGGGGAGCAACGCCTTGAGCTGTCCGATGAGCTGACGGATCACGTCCTGCCCATAAGGGGTACAATGGCGCGTGCCGACGACAGCGACGACATGGGGACGGTTGAGCGCGACCCCTCCTTTGTAGAAAAGCATCAACGGAGGGTCGGAGCACTCCCGCATCAGCTGGGGGTAATCGGGATCGCCCAAAGCAAGGGGCTGCACCTGATGGTCGCTGAGCCACCGCATCTCTTCCTCGGCACGGCGTGCCAGACTGTCGTAGCCGGCAAAAAGGCTGACGATCTTGGGAGAGATCTCGGGATCGAGCTCTTCCAGATGGGCACGATGACTCATGATCTCCGTTGCCGACCCCACACGACGGTAAAGCTCGACTATCGTAGACAGATGGAAATAGCTCAAGCGTGTAAGGATGAGCAGATTGAAAAGTTCCTGATCGTCGGTCATCATTATTCCGCGTTCTCGATAAAGGGCGCAAAGGCACGGTCGTAGTCCTCGCTCTGTCCGAGCTTGCCGTTGATGAGCACCACCAGGTCGACCTTGGCAGAGAAGCTCAGCTTGTGATCGCAGGCACGATAGATGTCGTGCAGAAAGACATAACGCAGCCCCTCCTTACGAAGGTTCATACACGAGATCATCTCGTCATCGCAGCGCAAGGGCACCTTATAAGAGAGCTGCATACGGGCCACGACGGCATCGATGCCCCTCTCGTGAAGGGCGGCGAAGCTCAGACCGGCATGCTTGAGAAAGCGGTGACGGGTATGCTCCGTATAATGCAGATAATTGGCATTGTTGACGATGCCCTGAATGTCGCACTCATAGTCGCGCACATCCATGCGCGTCTCAAAAATATATTTCTTTTCCATATTATTTTGTTGTCTTCAGATATTCGTAACCGAAGCGGCAGCGCAGGCAATCCTTCTTGTCGCAATATTCCTTCTTGAGCTGGATGAGAGCCTGCGAGTCGGCTGCCGTCCGCACCTCCAGTCCACAGGCCTGCCACAGTGCGATGATGTTGTTGTGCTCTGCCCTGAGCCCATCGAGGAACAGCAGCGCCCGGTCGCAGAGCCGCTCGTCCATCTTGTGGCGGCCGTAGGCGAAGAGCATCGGTACGACCACATTGATCACCAACACATCGAGGGAGGCCTTTGAAAGCCGCTTGCGCATCTTCGCACTCTCCAGCCCGAAGGCGTAGTGGGTCTCCCAATAGGGTGTCACCTGCGTGGTGAAGAGCGCCTCCGCCTCCTCCACAGTGGTGCAGTCGACCAGTCCGGACAGTGAGGTCTTATGACAATAATACATATTGGCCAGCTGGGCTATGCGCACCTGCGGGAAGTTCTGCGGCCTCAGCCGCAGATAGCGCCACAGCGTATAGTCGATGGGCTTCAGGGAGAACTTATGCTGCAGGAAATGGTATTCCGAGCACAGCCGTTGATAATGGCTGTCAGCGGCCGCCGCTTCCCAATGGCGCTGCGGGACGGCGTCACGGTCGAGCAAGCCGGCCTGACCGAGGAACAGGGCTTCCAACTGGAACACATCATCGCGATGATGGGCGGCGGCAGAGAGCGGGAAGCTGAGTGCCCACCGCTCAAAGGCATCCCCGTTGATGCCGAAGCCGTAGCAGCGCGCCAGCGTGACGAAGTAGGCCCACTCCCAATCGCCGTCACACTGTCCGACACGCCTGACAATGGCCTGCGTCTTCTGTTCGAGCCGTTCGGCCTCCAGCGCGCTCATCCACGAATGGACCGTCAGCTTATCCAAGCCAGGAATGACCTTATAACAGGGAGGATATTTGTCTGCCTCCATCAACTCCTCATACTGTGTCCTGACAGCAGCCGGCACATCGATCTGCACCTGGGGCAGAGACTGGCCACCGTGAGTGACGACAGCACGGTCGGCATAGCGTACGACATGCAGGATCACATTGTCATAGCGCGGATCGCGGTCGTGTCCGTGCTGGTACCAGTCGGAGGAACGGCCATGAATCTCCACATTGCCCACCCACAGCATGCCGTCGATCTTCAACTTTGCATTGAAGAAGTCGGGACCGGCGTCATCATTGTGCAGACCGGGGTCTATCACCTCGACAGACCGTCCGTCAGTAGTTTGCAATCCTTGCAGAGGCAACAGCCTGTGCCGCCAGCAATAATGCAGGATAAACTCGGAATCTCCTTTTCCTTTCGTCATAATCTTCGTATTAGGATAAGCCGTGCCGCCCGTATGCAGGACACAGGGAGGAACGACAATACTGCCTGCCGAAGATGCCTGCATCGTCTCTCATCCATCAGATATCTCCCGACCCTTACGCTCCTGCTCCCGCAAATGGCCTCTCACACGGCGACAGTCCGGAGTCCTGCCTTTCCAACGGCGCAGAAAGGCCCGGAACTGTCATCGGCTATATATTTGCAAAGATAGAATATTTTCCGAACCACCGCAAGAAGATAAGATAGGATTTTTTGGCCCGCCACGCCTCATCCCCACTTTTTCCGTCCCGGACCGGGATAATCCGACAGACGGCCGGAAGGACACCCGCGCAACCCTCCCCTCCGGAAAAAATCCATCAGGCCAGCCCGCGCCGCCTATAATTATTCGGCCAGTCATCACAGACCGCAAACATTTCTTGTACAGGCAGGCCCGGCGCCTGCTCCCTTTTCCGGCAACCCATCCGTCACTCTGTCCCTATGCAGTCCCCATCGCCTTCGACACGGGCGGCAGACCGCCCGGCGACAGGGCGACATCCGCCGGCCCGCTAATGCCGTTGAGGACAGACAAATTCTCTATGGGCAGATCCGTTATTATCTTTGTTTTTATTTCATCATTCCAATTTCCTGTCATTCCCCGGCGATAAACCCTGCTTTTTGAATAATTTAAGCCTGAAAGTCAGGGCGGAACGGGCGAAAAGTTTTATCTTTGCAGTTGTATTAATACATATTACTTATGAAGATAGCATTGATCGGCTACGGCAAGATGGGCAAGATGATCGAGCAGATCGCCCTTGAGCGTGGCCATGAGATTGTCTGCCGTATTGACGTGGACAATCAGCAAGACTTTAACTCTCCCGAATTCGCCTCGGCCGATGTGGCCATTGAGTTTACCAACCCCACAGCTGCCTATGGCAACTATCTGAAGGCTTTTGCCCACAACGTGAAGGTGGTGAGCGGTTCTACCGGCTGGATGAAAGACCATAAGACCGATGTGGAGCGCCTCTGCAACGAAGAGGGCCAGACGCTCTTCTTGGCTTCCAACTTCTCCATCGGCGTGGCCATCTTCTCTGCCGTCAACAAGTATCTGGCAAAGATCATGAACCAGTTCCCCCAGTACGATGTGAAGATGACCGAGACGCATCATATCCACAAGCTTGACGCCCCCTCGGGCACAGCCATCACACTGGCCGAGCAGATCGTCGACCGCCTCGACCGTAAGAACGACTGGAAGAAAGGAACGACGAGATGGGACGACGGACGTGTGGAAGGCAGTGAGGAGCATGCCCAGGATGAGCTGCTCATCGACAGCATCCGTCACGAGGAGGTGCCCGGCATCCATTCGATCAGCTACGACTCGGAGGCCGACTGCATCACCATCACCCATGACGCCCATTCGCGTAAGGGCTTCGCGCTCGGAGCCGTTCTCGCCGCCGAATATACCAAAGAGCACAAAGGGCTGCTGACTACCAGTGATCTGTTTAAATTCTAAGTTATGATCGACAAAGAAAAGCAAAAACTGAACATGAAGAAGCAGTGGACGAAGTTCTGCGTCGTCATAGTGCTCTATCTGGCCTTCCTCATCTGGGTGAAGAGCTGGCTGGGCCTCATCGTCGTGCCCTTCATCTACGATGCGTATATCACAAAGAAAATCCGCTGGACATGGTGGAAAGAGGCCGAAGGGCCCGTACGCTTCATCATGAGCTGGGTCGATGCGCTGGTGTTCGCACTGGTAGCCGTCTACTTCATCAACCTCTATGCTTTCCAGAACTACGTCATCCCCTCTTCCTCTTTGGAGAAATCGCTGCTGACAGGCGACTATCTCTTCGTCTCGAAGCTGAGCTATGGCCCCCGCATCCCACAGACGCCGCTCACCATGCCGCTCACGCAGCATACTCTCCCCATTTTCAACTGCAAGAGCTACATCGAATGGCCGCAGTGGGACTACCGCCGCGTGAAGGGTCTGGGACACGTGAAGCTCAATGACATCGTCGTGTTCAACTATCCTGCCGGTGACACTATCGTCACAGACGACAGATATACGCAGATGGACTACTACTCACTGGTGTACGACTGCGGCGAGCAGCTCTATGAGCAGAACAACGCCAACCCCGTGGATCCTGCCCTGCTCAACCGCCAGCAGCAGCTCGACTATTTCGCACAGGTCTATGCCATGGGCCGTGCCTATATAGCCTCCAACCCCAATGAGTTCGGATCCATCGACCACCGTCCCGTCGACCGGCGCGAGAACTATGTGAAACGCTGTGTCGGCATGCCTGGTCAGACGCTGCAGATCAAGAACCGCATCATCTACCTTGACGGAAAGCCCAACAAAGAGCCTGACAATGTGCAGTACACTTATTATGTGAAACTGCGCCGGCAGCTGCCCGAAGAGCTCATCGACCAGCTCGGCATCTCGATGGAAGACCTCACGATGCTCAATCAGAGCGGCTGCCTGCCCCTCACTGCCACAGCAGCGAAAGCACTGAAAAAACGTAGCGACCTGGTACAAAGCATCCGCCTGAACACAGACGCCACGACAGGCGACCTCTATCCGCGCAACATGGTGACCGGATGGACACGCGACAACTACGGTCCTATATGGATTCCGAAGAAAGGTGCCACTGTCCAGCTCGACATGAACAATATCGCCATCTACGAGCGTCCCATCCGTGTCTATGAAGGCAATGACCTGAAAGTGCAACACGGACAGATCTACATCAACGGCAAGCTGGCCCACAGCTACACGTTCAAGATGGACTACTACTGGATGATGGGTGACAACCGCCACAACTCTGCCGACTCACGCTACTGGGGCTTCGTTCCCGAAGACCACATCGTAGGTAAGCCCATCTTCATCTGGTGGAGCCACGATCCCGACAAGAACGGCTTCAGCGGCATCCGTTGGCACCGACTGTTCAAACTCGTAGACAATATCAAATAAGCAAATGAGCCGGTGAACTGGAGAGCAGGTCTGCCGATGCCATCTGTCTTCCGACGAGGAGACGAGGGCGACCCGCTTTCCAGCACGCCGGCTCAATGGCTTTCAATAAATGAAGCAGCTGATCAAGACCATTGTGACGATCATCATAGCGGCCCTGGTGGTCGTTGTGATACGCACGTACTTCTACACCGTCAGCACGGTGACTGCCGACCTGGGCCAGACGCTCCGGTCAGGTGACCGCGTGCTTGTCAACAAGGTGGGGAAGCACACCTTCCGCCGCGGCGATCTGATGGTCTTTCATCCTGCCGACTGGCCTGCCACAGGCCAAGACAGCACCAACATGGATCCCCGGCTGCAGGCTGTTGCCGTCGACTCGACCTCACTCATGATCGGACAGGTGACCGCCGTTCCCGGAGACACCATCCTCATGCGTCACGGACGCTACGTCATCCCCGTGCGCTGCTGCGAACGTTGCGGCAGCCTCGACTGTAAGCTCTATCTGGTCACGACAGGTAAAGGACGGCAGCTCGTACATCTTCACCAAGTAGTGGGCTCAGCCCACCGCATTTTTCATCTGCCATGGTAAGCACAGCAATTCTCTCTTCTACCTATTTCGGACCGGTGCAATGGTATCAGAAACTGTCGCGCTACGATCACATCATCCTGGAACGCAACGAGCACTTCATCAAACAGACCTACCGTAACCGTTGCGTCATCGCCACGACACAAGGCACACAAGCGCTGACCGTACCGGTAACGGCTGCCGGCAACAAGACCAAGACCCTCATGCGCGACATCGCCGTGAGCGGACATGGACACTGGCGCCATCTGCACTGGCAAGCTCTCTGCTCGGCCTACAACGAGAGTCCGTTCTTTGAATATTACGCCGATGATCTGAAAGACTTTTTTGAGGAGCCATCCACCGAAGAAGGACTCTTCGACTTCAATCTACGGATCGTCCGTAAAATGTGCGAACTGCTCGACATAACGCCCGACATCCGGCTCAGCGACGACTATATCCGCCCCGTGGAGACAACCGCAGGCGACACACCCAAGGCGCTGACGCCAGAAGGCTGTGAGGCCGACGATTTCCGTGAGGCGATACGCCCCAAGCACCCCATGGATGACCCGTCATTCATGGCAAAGCCATATTATCAGGTGTTCCGGCAGAAAAACGGATTCCTGCCCAACCTCAGCATCCTCGATCTTCTCTTTAACGAAGGCAACGAAGCCGTGCTGTGGCTGCAATAAGACGCTCAAAAGTCCTTTTACGGGCATACTCAAACAAGTGGATTGCCTCAACAAGCTGTTCTACCATCTCTCCGGGACTTTGCTACTTTTTATTTTTTCACCCCTCATCACACTTAACGCACACAAAGAATGAAGATACATCAGATTGAAGGCCATGCGGCCGTCCTGACGGCCAATACTATTTTCGGTCTCGGCGTTCCCGTCACAGCCCTTCTGTTGGCCAACTGGATCGGACCACTAGCCTATATGGAAACACGCTGTGCGGGCGCCGCGCTCATCTTCTGGATCATCTCCTTATTTCTACCACGTGAGCACGTACCAGCCAAGGATCTTGCCATCATCATCGGCGGCGGACTGATCGGCGTCGTCGTGTCGCAGACGCTCACCGCCTGGGCACTCACCTATACCACGCCCGTCTACTTCTCACTCATCGCCACCCTCACGCCGGTAGCCACCATGCTCTGTGCCGCCCTCTTCATCCGCGAAGGCATCACCGCCAAAGGAGCCCTGGGCGTCGCCATCGGTATCATCGGCGCCCTGCTGATGGTCTTCATAAACTGGCAGAGCGGCAGTGGAAAGAACGACCGGCTGGGCATCCTCCTCGCTGTCCTGAGCCTGCTCACATGGGCTGTCTACCTGATCATCACACGCAGCATATCGGCACGCTACAGTGCGGTGACGCAAATGAAATGGATATTCCTGGCCTCAGCCATCGTCATGCTGCCCTTCTCCTGGGAACAGCTCACCACGGCACCTCTCTTTTCTGCCGTTTCTCCGGCAGCCGGCGCCCCTTCCTCACCGTTGTGGACCGGCATACTGGAGATGGCATTCATCGTCCTTCTAGCCACCGTCTACGGCTATTTTGCCATCCCCTTTGCCCTCCGCTACATCAAGACAACGACGGTGAGCATCTACACCAACCTTCAGCCCATCGTCGCCTCCCTCGTCGCCATCTGCATCGGCCAGGACCGACTCACATGGGACAAGCCCGTCGCCCTTCTCCTTGTACTACTGAGCGCATGGATCGTCACGCGGCAAGACGGAAAGTAGGCAACGGCACAAGCCACGTCTTCCACCCGTACAATCAACAGGACAATCATATAGGAACCATAAAGGGGAGGTTGCAGTATAGCAGCCTCCCCTTTATGGTTCACAATCAGATGAAAGAGATTAATAGTTCTCGCTATTGATCTCGAAATAGCTCTGCGGATGCGCACATACAGGACAAACACTTGGAGCGCTCTTGCCTACAACAATGTGTCCGCAGTTACGGCACTTCCACATACGGTCGCCGTCGCGCGAGAATACCAGATCGCCCTGGATATTCTCCAACAGCTTACGATAACGCTCCTCATGATGACGCTCGATCTCGCCCACCATACGGAACTTAGCAGCGATCTCCGTGAATCCTTCCTCCTCAGCATCCTTTGCCATGCCGGCATACATGTCCGTCCACTCGTAGTTCTCACCGGCTGCAGCATCAGCCAAGTTATCGGTCGTCGTGGGAACGCAGCCGCCATGGAGATACTTGAACCAGAGCTTTGCATGCTCCTTCTCGTTCATGGCCGTCTCGGTGAAGAGAGCTGCAATCTGCTCATAACCGTCCTTCTTAGCCTTGGAAGCATAGTATTGATACTTGGTGTGAGCCTGGCTCTCACCTGCAAAAGCTGCCATCAAATTCTGTTCTGTCTTTGTACCTTTCAATTCCTTCATAGTGTTTATTTTTATAGGATTAATCTTAATATTCAGGCTGCAAATATAATCGGAAAGCCATTAGATGCCAAACATTTATTTCTAAGAATCGTTAATTTTAACACTAACTATGAAATTTATACAATTTAGTTAATAAGTGTTTGCTTTCATACTATTCCTTACCTCCCTATAATGTTCCCGCGCCCTCTACAAGAACATCTGCCGTACAAAAATCGAGTAGGAGGAAAACGAAGTAGTTTTCTTCCTACTTTCGTTTTCCGACCTCTCACACCACCACGCATGCGGTTCCGCACGTGGCGGTTCTTTACTATGGATGCCTTTCG
>ERZ780212.1483-NODE-1483-length-18218-cov-3.151242_pt1 | contig 18218 bp, 15 predicted proteins | sample MGYA00511364_ERZ780212 | MGnify/ENA primary metagenome ERZ780212 (study PRJEB29588, sample SAMEA2147991) | human gut metagenome | biome: human gut; feature: human-associated habitat; material: faeces | place: Denmark | collected 2008/2010 ...
CGGCATCGGAGCTGTCGATGGTCATCAGGGTATCCAGCGCGGCCTGTGGGTCAGCTGTCATCAGCGAATCTGCCGCGGCCATGGCGAGGCGTGCCTGCGCGTTTCTGTCCGAGCAGGCTGCGGCGGAGAGCAGCAGCACTGCGAGCAGGGCGGCAATTACCGTATTGGGACCGATATGCAATTTCATCTCTTGATATACGCGGTAGGCTATCGCTTGAGGAATGTCAGGAACTCCTCTTCGGAGCAGCTGCCGGTGGGGCCTGAAAGAGTATTGCCATCGGAGTCTACGACCGCATAGAGGGGCTGGGAGGCTGAGCCGAACTGCTGCAGCTCCAGGTCGCGGTACCGGCGGCCGAGGGTGCGGAATTCGTCATCGGGAGTCTTGTCGTCCACGTAGAGATTGGCTATTACGAAGTCATTGGACAGCCTGTCCATCACTGCCGGGGATGAGAGCACAGTGGCTTCCATCTGCTTGCAGACGCTGCATGTGTGCGACTTGAAGGCGATGAAGACCGGCTTGCCTATGGCTCGGCTTTCGGCAAGAGCCTCTTCGAGGTTGGTGTAGCTCTTGAGGGTGGAGTATCCGGATGCGGCTGCCGTGTTGCCGCCGGCCTCAGGCACATTGCCTCCTGAGGACAGTGTCAGGGTGGAGCCGTCCATCGGCGGGATGAGGCCGGAGATGCTCTGCAGCGGGGCTCCGAAGAGGCCGGGTATAAGATAGAACGCAAATGTGATGCAGACTATGGCTGCTATGTGTCTGCCCCAGCCGATGCCCTCTGAGGGGGTGTCGTGACTGGTGCGGAACACTCCGAGGAAATACAGGCCGAGCAGCAGGGCGAGGACAACCCATGCGGCGATGAAGCCGAGTCTGGTAATGATGCCCCAGCCGAAGTATGCGTCGATGTTGTAGAGGAACTTCATGGCGAAGGCGAGCATGATGTAGGCGAATACGACCTTGACCATGTTGAGCCATCCTCCTGATTTCGGGAGCTTTTTCATTACGCTGGGGAAGAATGAGAGTGCCACGAAGGGGAGGGAGAAGCCGAGTCCGAAGACCGCCATGCCGAGAATCGGCCTGAGTGCCACTCCGTCCAGTACGGCGGCTGCGAGGATGGAGCCTACGAACGGGCCTGTGCAGGAGAAGGATACAATCACCATGGCGAGTGCCACGAAGAATGCAGCGATGTAGCCGCCCTTGTCAGCCTGGCTGTCGGCCTTGTTGGCAAGCCCGGAGGGCAGGGTAATCTCAAATGCCCCGAGGAAAGAGACGGCAAAGATGAGGAACAGCAGAGCGAATATCAGGTTCGGGATCCAGTGGGTGCCGATGGCATCGGTAGCCGCCGTGCTCTGGAAGAGAGCGACTATCAGACCCAAAATGGTGTAGATGGCTATAATTGAGAGGCCGAAGATTACACCCTTGAGAATACCTGCGCGTTTGGTGCCGCCTCCACCGATGAGGAAGCCTACCGTCATGGGAATCATCGGGAACACGCAAGGCGTGATGACTCCGGCCAGACCGGCCAGAAAGGCGATGAGCAGGAATCCCCAGATGCTCTGGCCGTCACTCTTGGCGGCCGTCTGGCTGTCGGATGCGGGTGCGATGCTTTCCTCGACCGGGGTGGCCGAAGGGTTGACGGTGACGGATATCTCCTCCTCGTTGAGGGTGCACTCCAGTCCGTTGCAGGTCTGGAACTCCATCCAGCCCTTGAATGTGAATGGCTCTTCTGTCAAAGGTTTGATAATCTGTCTGAAACGGGCTGTTCCCTCGAAGTAGTCAACATTCATGCCGAAGCCCTGGTCGAACTTCTCGTGAGGTGTCTCCACGTCCTCTAAGCCGCCGACGGGACTGTAGTCCGGGCTTTCCTGGGCTGTCAGGGCCGTGGACATGGGGCCTCCCTTGACAGGTGCGGTGCTGTACATATACCACTGTGGGGCCAGATTGACTGTGAGTATCAGCTCCACATTGCCGTCTGGAAGAACGGCTGTCTTTGAATCTACGGATATTACGCCCTGTGCCGCCGCGCATACTGATATCATGCAGGCAGCCATTGCGATTGCGAGTCTTTTCAGTATCATCTCTTTATTTTTTATTACTGGGGCAAAAATATTAAATTATTCTTATTTTTGCATGATAAATCAATGATACGATGACACAGGAAGAAGTATTCAAGCAACTTACCGCCCATGCCAAGGAGTACGGTTTCGTGTTCCAGTCAAGCGAGATATATGACGGACTGAGCGCCGTATATGACTACGGCCAGATGGGCGTCGAGCTCAAGAACAACATAAAGAAATACTGGTGGGACGCCATGGTGCGTCTCAACGAGAATATCGTCGGCATCGACTCGGCCATATTCATGCATCCCAAGATATGGCAGGCCTCCGGCCATGTGGGTGCCTTCAATGACCCGCTTATCGACAACAAGGACTCCAAGAAGCGTTACCGTGCCGACGTGCTTATCGAGGACTATATCGCCAAGCTGGAGGAGAAGATAGCCAAGGAGGTGGAGAAAGGCCGCCGCAAGTTCGGCGAGAGCTTCAACGAGGAGCAGTTCCGTGCCACCAATCCCAACGTGCTGCGCAACCGGCAGAAGATGGACGAGGTTCGCTCCCGCATGACGGAGGCGTTGAATGCCAACGACCTGCAGGGGCTGCGTGACATCATCATCGACTGTGGCATCGTCTGCCCCATCTCCGGTACCAAGAACTGGACTGAGGTGCGTCAGTTCAACCTGATGTTCTCCACTCAGCTCGGCAACATCTCCGGAGAGGACGGCATCATCTACCTCCGCCCCGAGACCGCCCAGGGCATATTCGTCAACTTCCTCAATGTCCAGAAGACCGGCCGCATGAAGATTCCATTCGGTATTGCCCAGATAGGCAAGGCATTCCGCAACGAGATAGTGGCCCGTCAGTTCATCTTCCGCATGAGGGAGTTCGAGCAGATGGAGATGCAGTTCTTCGTGCGTCCCGGCTCGGAGCTGGAGTGGTTCTCCAAGTGGAAGGAGGCCCGCCTGCAGTGGCACAAGGCTCTCGGACTGGGAGATGAGAAGTACCGTTTCCATGATCACGAGAAGCTGGCCCACTATGCCAACGCGGCCACCGACATCGAGTTCGAGTTCCCCTTCGGCTTCAAGGAACTGGAAGGCATTCACTCGCGGACCGATTTTGACCTGAGCAATCACCAGAAATTCTCCGGCCGCAAGATTCAGTATTTTGATCCAGAGACAGGGGAAAGCTACACCCCTTACGTCATAGAGACATCCATCGGTCTCGACAGGATGTTCCTGGCCGTGCTCTCCGCATCCTACTGCGAGGAAAAGCTGGACAACGGGGAGGAGAGGGTCGTGCTCCGTATACCTCCTGTGCTTGCGCCGGTCAAACTTGCAGTACTGCCTTTGGTCAAGAAGGACGGGCTGCCTGAGATTGCAAGGGATATCATTGATGACCTCAAGTTCGACTTCAATTGCCAGTACGACGAGAAGGACAGCATCGGCAAGCGTTACCGCCGCCAGGACGCCATCGGTACGCCTTACTGCATCACGGTGGACCATCAGACCAAGGAGGACAACTGCGTGACCCTCCGCAACCGCGATACGATGGAGCAGGAGCGTATCCCTATCGCCGAGGTCGGACGCATCATCAGGGAGAGGACTGATTACAAGCCGGTTTTACAGAAACTGAATAAGATAGGATAACATTATGGCTACTACAGAAGTAAAGTATCTTGGACTGGACCTGAAGAGTCCGGTGGTTGTCAGCAGTTGCTCATTGACCGCTGATGTGGACAAAGTAAAGGAAATGCAGCGTGCCGGAGCCGGTGCCGTGGTGATGAAGTCTCTCTTCGAGGAGCAGATTCGTGGAGAGGTGGAGTTCATGGCGTCTGCCGGACATTCGTATCCCGAGATGGACGACTACCTTCATGCCTACATCCGTTCCAATTCCATAGCTCAGTACACGGAGAAGGTGAAGGCGCTGAAGCAGGCCGTGACGATCCCTGGCATAGCCAGTATCAACTGCTATAGCCCCGGCGAGTGGGTAGAGTATGCCCGTCAGATTGAGGCTGCCGGTGCCGATGCCTTGGAGGTCAATCTTTACGATATGGCGACAGATCCCAAGACCTCACCTGCCTCCATTGAGGAAGGCTACATCAGTGTGGTGCGTTCCATCGTATCTGAGTTGCGGATCCCTGTGGCCGTAAAGATAGGCCAGCACTTTACCGGCATAGTCAATTTCGCGGACCGTCTGGTATCCTGCGGAGCGAAAGGCGTAGTGATATTCAACCGTTTCTTCAGACCGGACATCGATATCGACAATTTCAGACTGGTGCCTTCAGTACCGCTGTCCCATGAGGGAGAGTACGGCGAGGTGCTTCGCTGGACGGCGATACTCTCGTCGGCGGTCAAGACCGATATCGCGGCGACTACCGGTATCCACACTCCGGAGACGGCCATAAAGATGATACTGGCAGGGGCATCGGCGGTTCAGGTCTGCTCGGTGATATATCAGAAGGGCGCAGGCGTTATAGCCGCATTCAATGATAGAATTCAGAAGTTCTTGGAAGACAACAATGTGGAAAATCTTTCCCAGATACGGGGCCGTCTGAACTATTCCACTATAGCGGACCCGGCAATGTACGAGCGCGTCCAGTTCATGAAGACTTTCGGTTCCCTCGCCCTGTAGTATCCAGCAGGGCGGCATAGCGTCCGGCGAGTGAGCGGCGGGTGTATGCTGATATGGCCTCGGTATTTGGCTCAAATGCCAGAGTGCGTGTGTACAGGGCGGTGATGTAGGCTTTGAGCGGTGCCTCCTCGTCCCAGTCGAATATCTCTCCGGTGCGGGTCGCAGCGAGGGATTGTTCTAAGACGCTGCCGTGCGGGCCGAATGCTGCGATGGGCCGGCCGGCGGCAAGGTATTCGAAGTATTTTCCAGTTAGGATGCCGGCAGCCTCGGGCTCTTCCCGCAGGGGCAGCAGGAGCAGGTCCGCGGCCTTCTGCAGGCTGTTGGCCTCGTGGTGGGGAACATAGCCCAGGTCGGTCAGATGGCCTTCAAGGCCGGTTTCCCTTATCGCGGCCAGTATCTCCGGGTCGGTCTTTCCGGCAAATGTCAGATGCAGGCCGCGGTCGAATCCGGGCACTTCCCGGCACATTTCCGACAGTACTTTCCACAGTTTGCGGGGATTGCCCTCCGCAGAGAAAAGGCCGGTGTGTACGAGGTTGAACCCTTCCGGTAGCTCCGCAGCGGTGATATCGGAGAAATCCGCCTCGTCGTAGCCGTTCTCGATTACGTGGAACTTGCCGCAGGACTTCTCAAGGCCCTCTGCCTTTCCGCTATCGGGACTGTCCTTCTGCTCCCCCAATTCCTCCAAGAAATCCCGCACCATACTGTCCGTGACCGCCACCACCTGGTCGGCCTCACGCAGCACCGACAGCTCCATTGCTGCATATCGCTTCCTGCTGCGGCGGGTCAGCGGCAGATGCTTGAAGTAGAATATGCGGGTCCACGGGTCGCGGAAGTCGGCTGTCCATGGGATGCCTGTCAAGCGGTGCAGTGCCCTTGCAATCAGGTGCATGGAGTGAGGAGGCCCGGTACTGACGATGGCATCCACGGGATGCTCGCGGAGGTATTTCTCCAGAAATCTGACGGAGGGACGGATCCACAGGCAGCGGGGGTCGGGTACGAAGACGTTGGCCCTGAGCCAGAGGGACAGGCGCATCATCGGGGACTTGCGGCCCACGGCGTTGATGGGGTTGACGGCTCCTGGGCCTGCCTGTTTCCCACTACCGTCCTTCTGTCCGCTTTTCTTTGCCCCCTTGCTGCCGGTCAGCGCATTGAATATTGCGTATGGCTCCAGAATGGGCCGCTTGATGATCTCCGCCTCCGGGCAGATATCCCTCAGCAGAGACTCGTCTGTCATTCCAGCGTCCGGGTTCGAAGGAGTGTAGATGACCGGCTGCCAGCCGTGCTGCGGCAGATATTTGGACATCTTGAGCCACCTCTGCACGCCGGAACCGGCTGTCGGTGGCCAGTAATACGTTATAATCAGCACCCGTTTCATTTTTCTCATTTTCCTACAAACATACTCACAATCGGACAGCAAAGCAAATACTTCGGCGTGATTCAGACCTCAGCATGCCATCTTCTTTTCCGCAGTATGTGTCTGCCTTATAGAAAATTTACATAAATTTGTCCCATAGTTGCAGTAATTTTGTAAGGCGATGGAACAGCGGGATTACATCAAACGTCAGATTGAGCAGATAGGCATAATGCTCGAACGGATGTTCAGCACTCTGCTCGGACTGCGGTCTGGTGGAAACACGGGCTCGGTCGTGAGGCAGCTTTGCGGAGAGTTCAAGGAAGAACTGGACATCGACATAGACACGCTGATTCAGGCCGATCAGGACACTGTCATCAGAGTGTTGCAGTCCAAGGGCTTCGATTACGACTTGTTGGTAAGGCTGCGGTCTGTCATCGACAGTATGGCCTCGTCTCTTCAGGATGGAGATCCGGCAAAAGACGGCTTGATATCCTTGTCGGACAAGCTGGGAGCCGGTACCCGGGCGGCCTACTCCACGGCGGACTTCTCGGATTTTCAGTAGGGTCACATCGCTTTCCCGTTGATCTGCACTATATCGGTGTCACATCATCTTCCCGCTCATCGGCTCCCCGCTGAGTAGCTTCACCTGCCTTTTATCTCTTTCTTTCCACAACGGCGCCGAATCGCGGGAAATGCTGCCGTTGTTGATAGAAGGGTTGTCGCAGCCGATGAAAGCAGGTGAAGCAGGTGTGAGCCTGTGCGGATTCGGTTCGGGCATGGTGCCGGTAGATGGCTCTGGAATGATGCGCTCCTGCAAAACGGATATGTCTCAAATTTTGGGCAAAGTCAAAACAGTTTGTTATTTTTGCCTTTCTTAAAATGACGCGACCCGATATGGCAAAAAATGATAAAAAGGAAAAGGAGGATACGCCGCTTATCAAGCAGTACTACAAGTTCAAGGCGGCTTGTCCGGAGGCCTTGCTGCTGATGAGAGTGGGGGACTTCTATGAGACTTACGGAGAAGACGCGGTAAAGGCAAGTAAGGTGCTGGGCATAGTGCAGACCCGTAAGTCCAACGGAGAGCAGGGCTATATCGAGTTGGCCGGTTTTCCGCATCACTCGCTTGAAAGTTATATGCCAAAGCTGGTCCGGGCCGGTTACAAGGTGGCCGTCTGTGACCAGCTGGAGGACCCGAAATTAGCCAAGAAGCTGGTCAGGAGAGGCGTTACCGAGATAGTCACTCCCGGTGTGGTCTACAGTGACCAGGTGCTCACTGGCAAGGAGAACAACTATATCGCTTCTCTGTGTTTCTACAAGGACAAGGGCGGGGTCGCCTTTCTGGATGTGTCTACCGGGGCTTTCAAGGTGGCCGAGGGCGATCTGGATTATCTGGACCTGCTGATATCCGATTTCTCGCCCAAGGAGCTGTTGGTGCAGAAAGGGTTTGAGAAAGGGGTGCGCGAGCGTTTCACGACTCCGGCCTCGAATATCTATATCTCGACTATGGAGGGCTGGGCCTTTGTCTATGAGTCGGCTTACCGCAAGCTTATCAAGCACTTCAAGACGGATTCGCTGAAGGGTTTCGGAGTGGAGTCCTTGAGATTGGGCGTGACGGCTGCCGGAGCCCTGCTCTTCTATTTGGAATCCAACCGTCTGGAGGATACCGAATACATTCCGGGCCGCACTTTGGCTCAGATAAGCGGCATATCCCGTATCGATGAGAGCGAGTTTGTCTGGCTGGACCGTTTTACTGTCCGCAATCTGGAGCTCGTGGAGCCGGCTGCGCCCGGTGGTGTGACTCTGCTGGACGTGATAGACAAGACCTCGTCGCCGATGGGGGCGCGTCTGCTGCGCTCGTGGCTGACCATGCCGTCCAAGGACTTGCAGGAGATAACGTCCAGGCAGGATGCGGTGGAGGCCCTGCTCGCTGACCGGGAACTGGCCTCGACGCTGTCGGACAGGATATCGGATATGGGTGATATGGAGCGCATACTCTCCAGGGTGGCCTCGGGCCGTGTCTCTCCCCGGGAGGTGATGCAGTTGCGCAGAGGTATCGGCCAACTGTTGCCGGTCAAGGCGCTTATCCTGGAAAAAGTAAAAAAAGGCCCTCTGGCGAGGATGGCCAAGGAGATAGATGAATGTACGGAGCTTCGGGAGACGCTGGCCCGTAAACTCTCGGCCGACCCGGCCGCCCAGATAGGCAAGGGCGAGGTTATCGCCGCTGGGGTGGATGCGGAACTGGACGAGTTGCGCGGCATAGCCGCACACGGCAAGGATATCATCGCCGGCATACAGCAGCGTGAGATAGAACGTACCGGTATATCGTCTCTGAGAATCAGCTACAACAATGTCTTCGGTTACTATCTGGAGGTACGCAATACTCACAAGGAGAAAGTGCCGCCGGAGTGGATACGCAAGCAGACTCTTGTCTCAGCGGAAAGGTATATTACTCCGGAGCTGAAGGAGTATGAGGAGAAGATCAGCGGAGCAGAGGAGAAGATATATTCCATCGAGAGTCGGATATATAACGAATTGATAACGTTTATCCAGACGTATATACCCGCAGTGCAGAAGGATGCCGCGCTGATTGCCCGTCTGGACTGCCTGCTTTCCTTTGCCCGCTCCGCTGAGGATTACGGATACTGCCGTCCTTTAGTGGATGATGGCGATATACTTAAGATAGAGCAGGGACGCCATCCTGTTATCGAGCGGATGATGCCTGCTGGCGAGGAGTACGTGGCCAATGACCTGTATCTTGACAAGGAGACGCAGCAGATAATCATTCTCACCGGTCCGAACATGTCCGGTAAGTCTGCCCTTCTGAGACAGACTGCCCTGATAGCCGTCATGGCCCAGACTGGCTCATACGTGCCGGCCAAGTCTGCGCACATCAGTCTGTTCGACAAGATATTTACCCGTGTCGGCGCCTCCGACAACATATCGCGCGGCGAGTCCACCTTCATGGTAGAGATGCTGGAGACCGCCGCTATTCTCAACAATATGACACCGCGCTCGCTGATACTGCTGGACGAGATAGGCCGCGGTACCAGTACTTTCGACGGTATGTCCATCGCCTGGGCCATCGTAGAGTACATACACGAGCACGGAGACGGGGCCAAGACCCTTTTCGCCACCCATTACCACGAGCTCAACGAGCTGGAGGAAAATTACAAAAGGGTAAAAAACTTTCACATAGCGGTGAAGGAATCTGACGGAAAAATCCTATTTTTGAGGAAACTTTGCGAGGGAGGTGTCGCGCACAGCTTCGGTATCCATGTCGCCAGACTGGCCGGTGTGCCGCCTGAGGTCGTCCGTTCGGCCGAGAAGATACTCAAGAAACTGGAGGCCGGCTCTTCGGGCAGTGACTCCATCAAGGGCAGGGTCCAGTCCCTGAGACAGCGGAAGCGGGACCGGAGCGCGGCGGAGAGCGAGGTGCAGCTTTCCATCTTCCAACTCGATGACCCGCTTCTGGAGAGCATCAGGGACACGCTGAAGAAGATGGATATGAACTCAATGACTCCGATGGACGCCTTTGATATGCTGCGGGAGCTCCAGCGCAAGGTTGGGATTACGAAGTAACATTTAATTCTGTACATCATGAAAAAGTTTGTGAAAGAGCTGAGGATTGTGGCGGGACTGGTTGCGGAGAGCGCTTCTTTCGCCTTTTTCTCCATCAAGTCGGACAAGTTGAGGACATTTCTGTCCCTGTTCGGAGTGACTGTGGGCATTTTTTCCATAGTCGCGGTCTTCTGTGCGGTGGATTCTCTTAGGGACAATATCATGGAGGGGGTGCGTTCCTTCGGAAGCGATGTGGTCTATATCGACCGTTTCCCCATGTCGCAGGAAGAGGATGAGAACGGGGAGCTGTTGAACTGGTGGGACTATCTTCAGCGGCCTGAGATCACGGAGGAAGATTTTGAGTTCGTGTCCCGCAATGCGTCTTTGTCCAAGAGTGTGGTTTACGTGGTTATGGGCAACGGCAACGCCTCTTACAGACGGCGCAGTTATGACAATGCGTATTTGCTGATTACTACCGGCGGTCTGGAGGGTGTGATGAATATAGAGCTGGAGAATGGACGCAATTTCTCGGAGCAGGAGGCCCGGGGCGGAGCCAATGTCGCTGTACTGGGGCATTCCGTGGCGCAGGAACTGTTCGGCAATGAGGACCCTGTAGGCAAGAAGGTCAAGATCCGCGGCAGCAGGGCCATCGTTGTGGGTGTACTCGCCGCTCAGGGAGAGAGCATGGCCTCTATGGTCGATACAGACAATGCAGTCATCTTGCCGCTGCAGTACGGAAAGACCGTGCTGGCCTCGTCCTGGGGTTCCGGTATGATGTTGGCTGCTCCGGCAGACGGTGTTGACCGTCAGGCGTTTCTGGATGAATTGAGGATGCTGATGCGCTCCTGTCACGGTCTGTCACCGGCGGAGCGGGATGATTTTTCGCTCAATGAGATGACATTTCTGCTTGACATGCTCGATACGGTCTTCTCCGGAATTGCCAGAGCCGGCTGGATTATCGGAGCGTTCTCGCTGATTATAGGAGGTTTCGGGATAGCCAACATCATGTTCGTCTCGGTACAGGAGCGCATGAGCCAGATTGGGATTCAGAAAGCTCTGGGAGCCAGACGGTACGTCATCATGACCCAGTTCATGGTGGAGGCGTCTTTCCTGTCCCTTGCCGGTGGTCTGACTGGCATCCTGCTGGTGCTGCTGGTCTCGCTGCCGGTCAATGCATTCTCCCAGTCGTTCACTATCTCGGTGTCCTTGGACAATGCCCTTGGCGGCATGCTCATAGCGGTGGCTCTCGGCATCCTCTCCGGCCTCATTCCAGCCTGGAAGGCCGCGACGGTCGATCCAGTCCGTGCCATCAATGGGTGAGATTTGAACATTTTGTAAGTATAAATTGAACATTTTGTGGTCAAGATTTGAGTATTTTGTATAAAAATACAGAGGTAGTTATGTTCAAAAGACCGCAATTCAAAGAGCTTGCATCGCGCATATCCTCAATGCGGCAGAGGAACTGGACTATAAGGTTTATTACTGGCGGGAGCGGGATGACGAAGTAGATTTTGTCATAGACAGCCGCCGCCGTTGTGTCGCGGTGGAGGTAAAAAGCGGAAGCCGTACAGCCGGCCGCAGTCTCCATAAGTTTGCAGCCGCCTTCCACCCGCTTCATTCTCTGGTCGTAGGCACCGGAGGAGTTCCCCTTGAAGAGTTCCTGTCTTGGGATCTTAGCGCATTGTTTGAATAGCGGAGATTTCTGTTTTCAGCCTGATGAGTGCAGTGTTCGATATAATTTCCTCACCATCGGCTGATTTTAAGGTGGGCGACTATACCTTTGAGGTTGGAGGCCGGAACAAGAAGCGGAGTCAGATCAGTGGAATAGGTTTTCATAGTAAAGGACTATATTGAGTACGGTTATGCGAATGTAGTTCCATTGTGGTCGTCCGGTCTGTTGTACTCTAGTAAGTAAGTACAAGAGCACCCTTGAACCGCAATATATTGATAGTAAATGCTTTCTATTATGCCGTTGATCTTTGCGGCAGGTAGCGGAAGCCCGAAAAGATCGCGGCTCATAGGCAACATTCTGAATACCAGGGTGATGGAAAAACAGTGTACTGCTTCGCTTACCATTCCCGTCTTATTCTGAAATTCTATCTGTCACTTTTACTATGTCCAGCAAGTGGTTTAAAATGTATTCTCCTTATTGTCAAGCATATATGTCTTAGGAGACATGCTGGACCCCGCACGTTTTGCTTCAAAACCGTCATTTTGCCTGCAGTCCACCAGATGGCTTTTTCAGTGTGTCTGGATAGGTGTGTCTGGATATCAGGTACTTCCATTTGCCTCTCTTTCTGGACTTCTCCTGGGGGGGCAGTCTGCTGCCAGAGCGCGTCGACAAGGCGAAACTTGCACAAACTGGACCTTGCTGGACTTCTCCGGGGGGCAGTCTGCTGCCAGTCTGTTATGGCGATATTCTGGTAAACGGCAGTAGTTGAGTACGTTATGCTGATGAGAGGATTACAGACTATGAGGGAGAACATGCATGTCTGTAATCTGCTGGTTTGTGTATACTTCTGCGGAACAGCTGTTTACGTGTGTCGATGCATAACAGACTGAATGCATGTATGGATGGGATGTACGCATGTATGGATGTACGTACCCGATTATACCGCTTCTGAATGCATTCTGACATCCACACACCAACTCATATTCCGTGAGTCTGTAGCAGGGATATCACAGTAAATCTCTATTCTAAAGTAAGTTAATCAAAATATGGCAAAACAGACTGACATTGGCAATGCACTACGAACTGACATAAGCAGGACACAACGAACTTAGCAAGGTCTGAGTGCAGACTATTATTACACCCACCCGTCAACGACGGATAACCCGTCTTTTTCTGATGCCGATGCTTATTTTGAATTCACGTTCAAATAGCATAGTGGGGTCGTGGCAGGAAAGTAGTATCATGGCAGAAGTACGCATCATGGCAGAAAATGAAGTGCTTTTCCAGAAAGGGAGTCGAACTAAATATTGTCGGGGAGTGAACGGTTGTGTTATCTTGTTGACATATAGTGTGTTGGGATGTTGTCATTCCGCCGTAAGCCATTTCAAATCGGTCATCGCAAGGTATGGAAAAGCCATCTGTTTGACCTTCAGTTGGTTAACAAAAGTGTTTGCCGCCCTACAAAATATCGTTGGAACCAAATCCGTCTCCAATGACCGATTTGGTAATAAAACAGCCCCCGTCGCAGAGTTTACGGACAGGGGCTGCTGTTTTGCACATGTCTCTCAGAGAGACGGATTACTTCTTGTAGGCGAAGTGGAAGCCGTCAGTCTTGTCCCAGTCGCCGCGGGTGAAGTCGGGCACCTCTACGGGCATGTTGCCGTGGAACATCGAGACTGCTCCGAGCTCTCCGACGCAGGACCACTCGGCTGCGTCATATACGTCCATGTCCAGAGGCAGGCCGTTGCGCAGGCAGTAGACGAGACGGTAGTCCATCACGAAGTCCATGCCGCCGTGGCCGCCGACGCTCTTGGCTATCTCGCCCACTTCGCGGTGGATAGGGTGCATGTATTTCTCCATCAGGACTAGACGGACTTCTTCCGGGACGAAACTGTGGGAGCTCAGGTCCTCGTGGTCGGGCACCTCGTCTGTGTCGATGTTCTCAGGTACAAAGGCAAAGCCCTCAATCGGATACTTGTTGGCGAAACCTTCAGTTCCGGTAAGCTGGTATTTGCGGTCGTAGGGGCGGGGAGTCATGACGTTGTGGTGTATCTCTATCATCTTGCCGTTGGCGGTACGCAGCAGTGTGATGGTGTAGTCACCGTTGGCGCAGGTGTCCATGTCCATCTTCTCGCGTACCAGTTTGGTACCGTTGACGGACTTGGTGTCGAAGGCTACCAGAGTCTCCAGCTTGTCGCCGCGGTGGATGTTCATCGCCTGACATACGGGACCGAAGCCGTGAGTGGCGTATACATCGCCACGGTGATCCTGGTTGAAGTCCAGTCTCCAGTTGCCCTGGTATTCGTCCCAGAAAGGTTCCAGATTGTGGATATATCCGCCGGCTCCGTGGAGCACTTCTCCGAACAGTCCCTGCTGCGCCATGTTGAGGGCGGTCATCTCAAAGAAGTCGTAGACGCAGTTCTCCAGCATCATGCAGTGTCTCTGGGTGCGTTCAGCGGTGTTGACCAGTTCCCAGCACTCAGCCAGGGATGTGGCTGCAGGAACCTCTACGGCCACGTGTTTGCCCATCTCCATGGCGAATACCGCCATCTCCACGTGGTTTTGCCACGGGGTCACTATATATACCAAGTCGATGTCATCTCTCTGGCAGAGCTCCTTCCAGCCGTCCTCCCCGCTATATTCCTGGGCGTGTGGACGACCGGCCTTCTTCAGAATTTCCTGAGCGGCTGCTGCTCTTTCAGGATAGAGGTCGCACAGAGCCTTGATCTCGGTGCCATCGATGTGGGTAAAACGCTCCACCGCACCGGGACCTCTCATGCCCAAGCCAATGAAGCCTACGCGCACAACTTTCATGGGCTCTACGGCCAGTCCGAGTACTGACTTCTGTCCCTCCACTCTGGGAGGTATCTGGAATACGATTCTTCCGTTCTGAATGTCATAGGGAACGGAACTGTCACAGTGTTTGACAGAGTCGCAGGAGGCAGTCATCATCATGGAGACTGCCAACGCAAGAGAAAAAAAGATATTTACGATTTTCATATTAGGAGATTTTAGTGTTGTTTTTCAGTAAATCCGATAGTTTCACGAACATCTCCACCGAGAGCTGCTCAGGACGCATGTCCAGTAGTGGAGACCCGGTATCCGTCAGAGAGTATTCTCCCAAAAGGGGCTTTATGGAGTTGCGTATGGTCTTGCGTCTCATGTTGAAGCAGGTCTTGACCACCCTCTTGAACAGGGCCTCGTCGCAGCCGAGGGAAGTCCTACCGTTGCGTCTTATACGGATTACCGCCGAGCGTACCTTCGGGGGAGGGGTGAACGAGCCCGGCTCTACAGTGAACAGATATTCGATGTCGTACCATGCCTGCAGCAGCACCGAGAGGATGCCGTAGGCCTTGTTGCCGGGAGGCGAGGCGAGACGGTCCGCCACCTCCTTCTGGATCATCCCCACTGCGAACGGGATATTGTCCTTGTGCTCCAGTATCTTGAAAAATATCTGCGAGGAGATATTGTACGGGAAATTCCCGATGACAGCCAGTTTTCCGGGGAATATTTTCCCGAGATCCATCCTCAGGAAATCCTCCTCATACAGATGCGGCCTGATGGCGGGATAGTTCTGAATCAGATATTCCACCGACTCCCCATCTATCTCCACTGCCCTGAAATCCAGGCTATTTTCCTGCAGTAGATACTTGGTCAGCACTCCCATGCCGGGACCGACTTCCAGCACAGAACATTCCGCACCCCGCGGATTCATCTCTAAAAGAGACTCCACGATTCTGTGTGCGATGCTCTCGTCATTGAGAAAATGCTGCCCTAACCGTTTTTTTGCCCGTACTTTCATTTCAGAATGCAAACTTAGGGAAAAATGACGGAATAACCGCAGAAAACATCGGCAATTGCCTGTCAGGAGTGTCAAATGGTCTGGAACGGCGGTATATCCCGGGTGCGGAAAGACTCGCGGGCCTTGCGGACGTATAGCCGGAGTACGTCTTCGGGCAGGCGGGTATGCGCCAGCAGGCTGCGGGTGGTGTCGGGGTGCTTTGCCAGGGCTGTGGCCATGAGCCATGCCATGCCCATGCGGACGTAGTAGGGAGGTCTGCCTGCCGTCAGTCCGGGGCACAGGTCCTCGCTGTCCCTGCTGGCCTTACCCTGCCGGTAGTCGGAATGGATATGCTCCAGGTCAATACTTTCCATTATCTTGAATATCTCCGGCAGCGAGCTTTCCTCCATCATCCGCGACATGTACAGGATGAGGCCGAAGCGGACTTCGAACTCACGGCCAGAGGACAGATACGGCCGGATGAAATCCCAGGTCCTGCCGTCCGGACGGGCCCATCTGGCATCGGCGCAGACACAGTCGCACACCGCCCAGTTGTCGATGTGCGGGACGAATGCCCGGACTCTTTCCAGCCGTTCTTCCAGCGGCAGCTTGATCCGGTTCAGCATCATGCCCCAGACCATGTATTCCTCGTAGTGCAGACTGCGTTCCGGAGCCGCCTCGAACTGTCCGATCAGCCCCACGGCATCATCGGACGCTGCCAGCTGCGAGGCCACCTTCCTCATGTCCGGGATATGCAGCCCGAGCACGGAAGTACCCGGCAGCGGATTGATTATGCGGATGTGCCCCTTGCGGTACCGGGCATCGCTCATGAATCTTTCTGATATGTAAGGCTCCAGTATTTTCTCTATCATGATGAAATGTATGTTGCTTATTATTAGTGATTTAATTCGGGTTCGCTCTTAAATCGCTCTTAAATTATTTGTCCAAAACAGTCCACGATGACTGATTGCCGGCGGTGGTGTTGGCTATTTTGGTCTTTTGCTGCCTGTCGGGCTTGGCATTCATGTCCATATTCACAGTCCTACAATTAGACTTGCAAATGTAGCGAAAATTCAAAACGGTTTTTAAGGGGAAAATGGTAAATTTGCCGCCATGAAACAGCGGGATGATACGTCGTTCATACGGTCTTTGATTGCTGAGGGCGAGCACGTCCGGCAGGATTTCAAGTTCGAGGTTTCGGACTCGCGGAAGATTGCGCGGTCGCTGTCGGCGTTTGCCAATACCGAGGGCGGAAGGCTGCTTATCGGGGTCAAGGACAACGGCCGTATTGCGGGAGTGCGCAGCGAGGAGGAGATGTACATGGTGGAGGCTGCAGCAAAGGTCTATTGTGACCCGGAGGTCGAGGTGGAGATGCGGGTGTATCGTCCGGAAGGCCGTTCCGTGCTGATCGCCTCGGTGGAGCCTGCCCCGCGCAAGCCGGTGATGGTGAAGGAGGAGGGCGGGCGGAAACTGGCTTACGTGCGTATCGCGGATGAGAATATTTTAGCTTCGCCGGTGCATATCGGGGTGTGGAGGTGCGAGGCAGACAATGGCCGTGGCGGCAGTGCGGGCAGAATGTCGCCGGGTCTCGGATACGGAGTCCCTGGCTCCGGATATGAGACTTCCGGTTCCGGACACAGGGTCTCGGATTCATGGTTGCGTCAAGACCCGGTCTCGGTGACGTTCACGGAACAGGAAAGGGGACTGCTCGCCGTCATCGCAGCCGCTTCAGGCAGTACCTCCCGTCAGTTTGCCCAGTCCGGCTTGCCTGCAGCCCGTAGCAGTTCCGGTGCTTCCAGTTCCGGTGCTTCCGCCCCCGGCCCTTTCCGTCCCGCCTTTTCCGGTTCCGCAGCTCTCCCGGTTTCTTCTTCCGGCTTGACCCTGTCGCAGATATGCCGCCGCGTGACAATTCCCCGCCGTCGGGTCATCCATCTGCTCTCGCTTTTCGTTCACTGGGGCCTGGTCGGCATCAGTCACGACAGCCGAGGCTTTTTCTACTGCGCTCTGGATTAACGGTAAGTACGCGCACACCCCTAAAATGTAATCACTCGCTGATCAGGATGTTACCATGGCAATGCGTGCTTTCCGGCTGGTCCGGACGCCTCCAAAAGATCACGTGGTGCTGCTAATCTACTGATTGCTATGTGATTGCAGAATGCCTCCGCTGCACTGTTTACCGTTACAGAAATGTCTCAGGGTCCCGGCGGGCGGAGCAGTGCTCGTGGAGGAAGGCGGCGAAGGGGGTGCTGTAGGTGCGCAGTCCGGCTGGACAGGCCCTGACGCAGGCGCAGCAGCGGATGCAGAGGGCCGGGTCAGTCAGCACTTTACGGGCATTCATGTCAATGCTGACGGCTCCAGTCGGGCATACCCTTACACATTCTCCGCAGAGGGGGCAGCCGTCGGTGGTCAACGGGACAGACGGAGCTGGTTTGGCCGGGCTGCCGGATGATGACTGTGCAGTACGGGATGTGTCTGAGGCCGGGCGGGACGGCTCTTTGTATGGCCGGTTGCCCTTGATGTGGAAGGGGGCAAATGCTCCGGAACTGTCCAATTTCCGTGCGCATTGTCCGCCGAAGATACGGGCGTCGGCTATGTCCATGCTGTCGGGACGGCCCTCGGCCACGGGCATCTCAGGGGTGCTGTAGCTGTGCTCCCCGATGAAGGCTCCGGCGGCGAACGGGATGAGGCCCAGCGAGAGGGTCAGGTCGTAGAGCTCGACCAGCGCGTCCTCGTAGTCGCGGTTGCCGTAGGTCACAGTTACGACGGCAGGTACGGATGCACCCGCTGCTACCTGTATGCGTTTGAGCCGCTTGACGGCCTCAGGAGCTACTCTGCCGGCGTAGACCGGAGCCCCGATTACAACGGCTTCGCCCTGAGCCAGGATCACAGGCTCTTCAGATCGGTCAAGGGTCAGGTCAATGGTCTTGACAGTCCCCGGGCAAGAGGCAGCTACTCCGGTGCCTTCTCCTGATCCGCAATAGATACCGTCCATTCCGGCAGCCACGGCCTCGGCAATAGTCTTTGAAGTATGTGTCGGTGAAAAGCATATCACCGTGATTGCAGTAATCGTGTTCATAATGCCTTGTTGGATTTATTGGATTCTAGTTCCAAAAGGTAGCGTTTGGTGTCGATTCCTCCACCGTAGCCGGTGAGGCTGCCGTCGCTGCCGA
>ERZ780212.1485-NODE-1485-length-18200-cov-4.326316_pt1 | contig 18200 bp, 16 predicted proteins | sample MGYA00511364_ERZ780212 | MGnify/ENA primary metagenome ERZ780212 (study PRJEB29588, sample SAMEA2147991) | human gut metagenome | biome: human gut; feature: human-associated habitat; material: faeces | place: Denmark | collected 2008/2010 ...
GGCGGCACAACGGCGGACGCAGCTGGTACAAAGGGCGCACGTTCCACCACGGTTCAGGCGTAAGAGGACACGGACTGCGAGACCGGTTCGACCGTGGCGACTTCCACCACAAAGGCAACGGAGGCGGCAGACATTTTAAAGGCAACCACGGAAACAGGCCGAATACCGGTGTAGGAAACAAGCCGCAAGGCCACCGTTACGACAAGAACAGGCCGCAATCCAACTTCAGAGGCAACCGCGGCAATTTACGCAAGCACCGTGAAAGCAGCACGCGAGCCACGGTCCGCACTAAGAACAACTCTCTGAAAAGCGCCAACTCCAACGTCAGCCGGCGCTCGATTGGCGGCAGCGTACAGCGCAAGCCAAGCAACACGTTCACACCCAAACGCAGCACCCAGCGAACCGCCATTAACAGGAACAACACCGTTAAACGGTCAGTAGGCAGCGCAAGCCGCGGCAGAAGCAGCCGCAGCACACCGGCAAGAGGCGGAGGCGGAAACCACAGAGGCGGAAACGCAAGGCAGAGGTAAGCCCATAATGAGCCATAATACCATATATATTGATTGTCTATGAAAAGAAGCGGGCGCATCCACCGAGGTGCGTCCGCTTCTTGATTCAAAACAACATATACATTAAAAACATGCTTCCGTCAAAGCTCCAGCACGCGCACCTCGGCGTTGCGCATAGGCGGTATGTCTTTCATCTCCTTGCCGTAATAAACCGACTGCACAGCCTTGTTGATGATGCCGTGCCCCACGGCAAGCACTACTTGCGACGGATAACGACTGCGTATATAATCAATAAACATTGCGGCGCGCTCCTTCATGGCCGCAACAGTCTCAATGTCGTCAGGCCACGGCTCGTCTTTCAAGTCGGGAATATACCTGCCCGTGAAGCCGCCCCAGTCCCTTTCACGCAGCAAGGGTGTCGTTACCACCTCGCCGCCGTGGGGTTTCGCTATTATCCTACATGTGTCAACGGCGCGCCGCAGGTCGCTCGACACGAAGGCGTCGATATGCTCGCCTGCCATTTTCAGGGCCAGTTCATGCGCCTGCCCACACCCCGCGTCGTTAAGCTCGCCCTGCGTCTGTCCCTGCATTATCCGGTTGGCGTTATCCACTGTCTCGCCGTGCCTTACAAGATAAAGTGTGGTCATATATTCAGTAGTTGATGTAACAAAAGAAGTTAAAGGATTTAAAGTATCACCTACAACCGCTGCAAAAGTAGCAAAAAACTTGCTTTATGATTATATTTTTCTTACTTTTGTTAAGTCAAATCAATTATTCTACACGACATGAAGATACTCAGAAGCTCCGTTTTCCGTGCCGTATGCGCAATCATCACAGGCATATTGCTAATCAACAACCCCGACGCTACAGTGAAATGGATTACCATAGCCATTGGAGTAATGTTTCTCTTGTCTGGCGTAATATCGTGCGCTACATACCTTAACATGAGGCGCAACGCCGCAGGCGCCGAGGTTTACGACGCCCAAGGACGGCTTATAGCTTCCGCGCGGCCACCGTTCCCGATAGTGGGAATAGGCAGCATACTTTTAGGACTGATACTTGCAGTCATGCCGGGAGCGTTCGTCACATCGCTGATGTACGTCCTCGGAGCGCTTATCATACTCGGAGCCGTCAACCAGTTCATGGCCTTAATCGGGGCAAGGCGGATGTTCCACGTTCCCGTATGGTTCTGGATTTGCCCGTCGGTGATACTGATTGTCGGCTTGTTCGTATTGATAAAACCAATGGAAACAGCCGCCCTGCCCCTCCTTATAATAGGCTGGTGCCTGCTGTTTTACGGCGTGACAGAGTGTATTAACGCGGTAAAGATATACAAGGAAACCAAGAATGAGTTAAGAATTAAAAGTTAAGAATTAAGAAAATATGCTTTGGCGCTCATCAACAATGGTATTTTTCTTAATTCTTAACTTTTAATTCTTAATTCAATTCGTTTTACTTTACGATGCTCTCAATGTATTTGCAGAGTATGCCGATGCCCGTGCGGTTCTCGCCTCCCTGTGGAATTATGAGGTCGGCATACTTTTTCGTAGGCTCGATAAACTGTTCGTGCATCGGCTTGAGCACCTTAAGATAGCGGTCGATGACCATGTCCACCGTCCTGCCCCGCTCCAACACGTCACGCTGGATGTTGCGTATCAGACGCTCGTCAGAGTCTGTATCGACAAAAATCTTCAGGTCCATCATGTCGCGCAGCTTCTTGTTCAAGAGAGTCATTATACCTTCGATAATGATTACCGGGCGAGGTTCTATGTGCAGGGTCTCCTTAAGTCGGTTGCAAAGCAGGTATGAATACGTTGGCTGTTCCACGGCCTTGCCGTTGCGAAGGTCGGACACTTGCTTTATAAGAAGTTTCCAATCGAATGCGTCTGGATGGTCGAAGTTGATGGCGTGGCGCTCCTCTTCGGTCATGCTTGACGTGTCGTTATAATATGAGTCTTGCGGCACCACCACGACATGATGCGGCGGCAGCGCCTCGGCTATTTTCCTTACGACGGTGGTTTTGCCAGAACCCGTACCGCCGGCTATTCCTATTATCGTCATATTTACAGGTTTTTCAGTCCTTCATCGATAAACATTTTTCCATAGTATTCGGCCTTACGCTCCACTTTCATGGGATACGCCCGCGAGCTGCTCGGCATACGGTAAAGTCTCATTTCGCGGCCGTCAAGCGTGAACTCCGCACTCTGCCCTACTTTCGGAGGCTTTATTCCGTAGTGCGACGTAAATACGTCGGTGGCCTTCTGCCCCGTGGTCACTACGGCACGACACTGCGGAATGCTGCGCAACAAAGCGTCAAGATCGGTCTCGGTCACTATCTCTAAGTCTTTGTCTGATGCCGTATTCTTGGTTCTGCGTACCTCGCAGGCCGTGTCATACAAAGCGATTCCCTTCTCTGTAAGAAATCTCTCTATATCGCCCCGGCGAAAACTAGCGGCCCCGGTATCGACGAAATGCAACTTGTCACCGAAAAATACGATGCCGAAAATGCGCCACATGTCATTGATGAAATTAGGATAAAAGAAGTCCATGCACCAACGGCGGCGAGCCGGAGGGAAACTGCCCAGCATCAGCAAGCGCGCCCCTTCGGGAAGGAAGGGGCGCAGCGGATGTTGCTCTATGCCGTTCATTTCTGTTCCTTCACAAGATAGATTACCACCGGCAAGTGGTCGCTGTATCCGTCAAGCCATATTCCGCTTGAGTGGGTTCGCTTCGGAGTACCCTTGTAACGACCCTCGTTGTTCATAAGATATTCACGGCGGAATATCTGGTTTTTCCAGTATTTAAGTGTCGAGAAATCTTTCCTGCCGTCGGCGTTCACCATGTTGGGCGTCAATATTATTTGGTCAAAAAGATTCCACGAGCCGTTATATGACAGGGTGCCAGTGCCTTGCTTCACGAGCAGGTTATACCACGGATTGTACATCTTGCCTGCCTTCACGTCCTTGACATTGCCCTCCGCGCCCAGCACGTCTTTTACACTCTTGTTCGTCGGGTCGTCGTTAAGGTCGCCCATCACCATCACTTTAGTTGCAGGGTTGGCGTTGAGAATAGAGTCCTTGATAGCTTTCACCTGCGCGGCGGCATGCTCGCGGTAAGGCGAACCGGCAAAGCGGCTCGGCCAGTGGCACACGATTACCGTGACAGGCTCGCCCGCCAACTCGCCGCTGACAGTGAGGAAGCCGCGCGTCTTATAGTCAGGCTTCATTGAAGCGGCAGGCACGTAAGGCAACAGCTTGCTGTCCTTGACCGTAAACAGCGACGGATTGTAAAGCATGGCACAGTCGATGCCGCGGGCGTCTATGCCCTCGATGTGTACATATTTATATCCACGCGCACGCAACGGCTCTTGCGCCGTAAGGTCGTCGAGCACCTTGGCGTTCTCCACCTCAGACACTCCTATCACCGCACAGCCCACTCCGGGCAACACGTCGGTGCCCATGTCGGCAAGTGCGCGCGCCATGTTGCGCAGCTTATGCGAGTATTTCAGCCCGTTCCAACGGTAAGAACCGTTAGGCAGGAACTCGCTGTCGTTTTTGCCTGCGTCATGGCAAGTGTCAAACAAGTTTTCCTGATTATAAAAGCCTACGGCGTAAACAGAATACTTTTTTTGCGCCCCGGCGCCTACTGTCACGAGTAAAAGCGACAGAATGAAAAACAAAGACAGTTTCTTCATGATAATCATATTTTGACGGCAAAGATAGTGCAAATCGAGTGAAACGCAAAAGAAAACGAATGAAATGAGTTTTTAATTTTCGTTTCCGTGAAGCCTGTCATGCATTGACTTACGTCCGCACGTTTTCCAATACATGGCAAACGGCGTTGCAAAAGGCCACCTTTTACCGTCCGAAAGGCCGTCTTTTACACGCTAAAACACGGCCTTTTGTAAAGGCACACGCAACATCCTGATTATCAACCAGTTGCAAAAGCCATAAAAAGAACCGCCGACATGGCTCTTCACCATGGCCTGAACCGACTGTCTGCACGGTCAAAAAACACTCGTTCACACCGGCCTTAACAACCATAACGGCAATCCGTGAAACGGCGCAAAAGCTCACGATGTTACGCCAACGTTAAAAAACGGACGACACGCAACATAAATTTCAACTTTCATTTTGAAGTTATTTCTTTTTATTTTAACTTTGCAACGAGTATTAACAAAACACATTATTTATGCAGAACAAGCTGAAAATCGCAGTGATAGCCTTATGCTACGCGCCTTTGGCGTTCGCCCAAAGCGACTCCATAGGGCTGAAGGGTGCCGCCATGAGCGAGACGGCATTCACATTCACGGAGGCTCAGTTAGGAGAAGACGACGACATGTCATCCAACGTGTCGATAATCAACTCCAACTCGAACATCTACGCAAGTGAGGTGGGATACCTCTTTTCGCCGATGCGCTTCCGTTACCGTGCATTCGACCAACGTTACAACGACATCTACATCAACGGCACTCCGATATACGACATGGAGTCGGGGCAGTTCCGTTACTCGTGGGTTGGCGGCCTCAACCAGCAGACTCGCAACATGGAGTCGGCCCTGCCCTTCGAGAGCAACAACTTCTCCGTGTCGGCCATGGGCGGTTCCAACAACTACAACTTCCGCCCGGCGGCCATGCCCTCAGGCCACAGGATAACACTGAGCGGCGCAAACCGCAGCTACATGTTGCGCGGCATGTACACTTTCAATACCGGCCTTAGCGACAAGGGATGGGCCTTCTCGGGCAACGTCACATACCGCTGGGCCAACGAGGGATACGTAGAGGGGACTTTCTACAACTCTCTTTCATACTTCCTCGGCATACAGAAAGTGTTCGGCGACGGCGCACACTCGCTTTCGCTCGTAACATGGGGCAACCCAACCGAGCGCGCCTCGCAAGGCGCCGGCACCGACGAGATGTACTGGATGGCCAACGACCGCTATTACAACCCTTACTGGGGATACCAGAACGGCAAGAAACGCAACTCGCGCATAGTGCACGACTTCTCGCCGACAGCCCTCCTTACATGGGACTGGAACATAGACGACAACACCAAACTTACCACTTCGCTCATGGGTAAGTACACGATGTACGAGAGCACGAAGCTCAACTACAACAACTCCGACAACCCCCACCCCAACTATTGGAAGAACATGCCTAGCAGCTTCTACGACGTATGGGGCGACAACCCCAGCTACCGCACGGCCGCCGCTCTTGAAGACTGGCACCGCGCATACAACTACTGGAGCGGAGCAAAAGCCAACCGCCAGATAAACTGGGACCGCCTGTACTACTCTAACCAAAAGGTTTCCGAACAAGGACAGGACGCTATGTACTACATTCAGGCAAAGCACAACGATGCCCTGACGCTGACCCTCGCCTCCACGCTAAACAAGCAACTGGGCAAGGACAAGCAGTGGAACCTTGGAATCGTGGCCGCCACCAACAAGGGCATGCACTACCAAACGATGGAAGACCTGCTCGGAGCCACCACCTATCATAATATAAACACATACGCGCTGGGCACGTATGACCGCAATTCAGACGAAATACAGTACGACCTTAACAACCGCAACGGCATTGTACGCGAGGGCGACAAGTTCGGCTACGACTACAACCTGCTCGTAAACAACGCCCGCCTGTGGTCAAGCTACAGCGAGAACTTCGGCGTTGTGCACTACACAATAGCCGCGAAACTTGGCTACACCTCGATGCAACGCGACGGAAAGATGCGCAACGGACTTGCCGCCAACAATTCTTACGGCAAGAGCAGGACGGCCGAATTCATTGACGGCGGTGTCAAGTTCGGCTCCAATTTCAACCTCGGACGCGGCAACACGCTCACCTTCGGCATGGGCTACGAGCACCGCGCGCCGCAGGCTCGCACGGCATTCGCCTCGCCTGAGATAAACAACGACTTCGTGACCAACCTCAAGAACGAGCACGTATTCAGCGCGGAGCTTGGCTATCAGTTGCAGACATCATGGCTGCACGCCAACATCAACGCCTACTACAGCTACCTGACCAACGTGACCGACTGGCAGAACTACTACTTCGACGACATCAACTCGTTCTCATACGTTTCGCTCACGGGCATAAAGAAAGAGTATTACGGCTTGGAGGCAGGCCTCCGCTTCAAGGTAACGAGCGCGTTGGACATCAACCTTATCGGCCAGATAAGCGACGCGAAGATAATCAACAACTCCAACGTGCGCTACATGAACTCTACCAGCGCCGAATACATCGACGACATCGTGTACAACAAAGGTATGCGCGACTCCGGTACGCCGCTTACCGCAGCCAGCCTCGGCGTAAGCTACCACAGCGGCGGTTGGTACATTGACCTTAGCTGTAACTACTACGACCGCATCTACCTGTCTTACTCGCCGAGCTACCGCTACGGCGCAACGCTTGACGCAAGGGACGCCGTGTATAGGGAAAACACCGCCAGCGCAGAACCTGTTTACGACAACGACGGCAACGTGTTGCCCTCGGCCATCGAGCAGGCAAAGGGCCACGGAGGCTTCATGCTCGACGGATCAATCGGCCGCAGCATATACTTGAAGCGCGGTATGCTCTCAATCAACCTCATGGTTACAAACATACTGAACAACCAAAACCTGTGCACCGGCGGATACGAGCAGAGCCGAAGCGACTACACCAGCAGCGGCAACCCGCGCGCTTACAGGTTCTCGAAGAACCCGATGAAGTTCTACGCCTACGGCACCAACGGTATGCTGAACATCACTTACAGATTCTAAACACGAAAGAAGATGAAGACATTAAAATATATCAGACTCGTAATGGCGGCTCTTGTCGTCAGTATGGCGGCTTCGTCGTGCATGGACGGCGATTGGGACAACCCCACAGGCGACCTTCCTCCGTACGGAAACAACGACCTGAAGGAGACCAACGTCGTAACGATAGCCAACCTGAAGCAGATGTACGCCAATGGTTTGAAAGCGTCGAACGATACAACACGCATCAAGGATGACATACAGTTGAAAGTACGCGTGACAGGAAACGACATCGGCGGAAACGTGTACAACTACATATCTGTTGACGACGGAACGGGCGGACTGATAATAGCCATAGCCCAGGGCGGACTTTGGGGCTACCTGCCTGTAGGCCAAGAGATACTCGTAAGCCTGAAAGACCTCTACATAGGCACGTACAACTACCAGCCGCAAATAGGCACACCGTACACAGACAACAACGGGCGCACGTCGCCAAGCCGCATGAACCGCACCTTGTGGCAGCACCATTTCAAACTAATAGGAAAGGCCGACGCGTCAACGGTTGTACCCGTAGAACTTGACACCGACAGGCTGAAAGACACCGACTACCTGATGGAACATGTCGGCCAGCTTATCTCCGTAAAGGGCGTAAGGCTGACCGAGGCCGACGGCACCAAGACTTTCGCGCCAGAGGAAGACATGCTCGGCAACGGCGTGAGTCGCGACATAAACGGCAACTCCAACTTCGTGCTGCGCACGAGCACGTATGCCGACTTCGCGGGGACGGTAATGCCGCAAGAGCCAGTCGACATAACGGGCGTGCTGACACGCTACGGCTCATACTGGCAGTTGGTGATGCGTGATGCCAACGACATCAAACTATCGGAATAACAACAACAGTTTAACACAACAATAGAAACGATTTATTATGAAAAAGATATTATATTCAGTGCTCGCCCTCGCCATGACGGCGTTCACATTCACGAGTTGCGAGGATGTTCCTGCACCTTACGGTATTCCCGAAGGCGGGCAAGGCGGACAGGATTTGCCCGAAGGCGTGTATATAGATCAGGACTTCACAAGTTCATTGGGCGGCTTTACGTCAGTATCAGAGAGCGGCACGCTCGAGTGGTATAACGACTTCAAGAGTGCTATGTGCACGGGCTACCAAGACTTCAACGGCGACGGACAGAAAGAGAACCAAGCCGGAGTGACATGGCTGGTAAGCCCTGAAATCGACCTTACGGAAGCCCAGAAGGCATACATATCAGTAAACATGGCAATGCGTCATGAGCGCGGCGACATCAACGAAAACAACTCAATACTGATAAGCAAGAACTATACGGGCAACGTAAACACCGCTACATGGGAACAGCTAACATACAATACTGACGACTTGAACGGTACGGAATTTGTATTTACAGAGAAGAACATGAACATCCCGGCCGACTATCTCGGAGGAAAAGTCGTAGTAGCTTTCCGTCACACCTGCACTGAAACATACTCATCAACATGGGAAGTTAAGAGCATATTGATACAGGAAGGCGAGGTTGAAGAAGGCGGCGACGAGCCTGACGTACCGATTACAGGCGAGAACCTTCTTGAAAACGGAGACTTTGAAACATGGTCAAGTACATCACAGCCCGACAACTGGAAATCAACCACAACAGCATCAAGTGCTACCCTGAAACAAAGCACTGATGCCCACGGTGGCAATTATTCAGTATTGGTAACTGGTTCTACTTCATCAAACAAGCGCCTTGCCTACAAAGAAATAACCCTTAAAGCAGGTACTTACCAGATGTCATTCTATGCCAAAGCTGTTGAAAATGAAGGTACGGTAAATATCGGCTATGTTCCTGTTGTTAACGGCAAAGTGGGAGATTACCAATATAAAACTAATGGATATACTGACCTTAGTGACACTGAATGGACAGAAGTTACCAATACTTTCACATTGGACGCTACAACAACGGTGAACCTTGTGGTAATGAACGCTAAGTCGCCGGGTAAGGATGTACTTGTCGACGACTTCTCATTGACGACCAATGACGGTGGACTTACAGACGAACAACCTGAAGAACCCGTTGTTACAACTGGGACTTACGCTTTAACAACAAGCATTACCAGCGGTTCGAAATTTGTTATCGCCACACCGTCAAGCGGCAATACTTACGTGGTAGCCCAAGCTCTGTCAAGTTCTTCAACATACGGTTACCTGCAAGTTGAAGACGTAACCGTAAACAACAACACGCTTGAAACATCTGAAGACAACGAGTTTACAATAACAGAGGTCAGCGGAGGATATACCATCCAAGACAAATCAGGACGTTACTACTACATGACGGGTACGTTCAACAGTTTCAACGTATCTGATAACATGCCTTCATCAGGAGCTGTTTTTGACATAACTTTCAACAGCGACAACACTGTAAGCATTAAAAATGTAGAAATGAAAAAGACATTGCAATTCTCTGAAGAATACAACAGTTATGGTATTTATACTGATGTAACAATGCCATTGCCGTATCTCTTTGTTAAGAAATAGCACAAACCTATAACCGACTGATTATCAGCGGTTTTCCAAAAGGCCACCTTTCGCGTTGCGAAAGGTGGCCTTTTAGCGTGCAAAAGACGGCCTTTTGCAACGCAATTCACGGCATATTGCAAAACTGAAAGTTGACGCGTGCGCGGACATTGTTTGTCAACAGACATTCGGATAGACTACATGATGAAGGCCGACACGCAGTTGACAGGGTTGGACGCATTGGTGACGGGATAGGTAATCGACATTGAGCACAACCCATTCAAGAGGCTTGTCGTAGCGATAAAAGACGAACTTGGCCGCATTTTTCGGACAAATCAAGTATTTCCAAGCTGTATAGAACCATCAAAAATACAGAAGACAGGAAACATATAACGTTCAAATAAGAAGATAAAAACATACAAATAAATTTTGAAGTTAGGCAAAAAAGCCTTAACTTTGCAGCCCGAAAGTGTCCTTTGGAGGACTAAACTGATTAACATTCAATTATAATAACGAAATGAAGAAAGGTATCCATCCCGAAAACTATCGCCCCGTCGTATTCAAGGATATGTCCAACGGCGATATGTTCCTTACACGTTCCACATGCAAGACTACAGATACAGTGGAATTTGAAGGTGAAACTTACCCAGTGGTAAAAGTCGAAATCTCAAGTTCTTCGCATCCGTTCTATACGGGCAAGAGCAAGCTCGTCGACACGGCAGGCCGCGTAGACAAGTTCATGAGCCGCTATGGTAAGGCGCGCAAATAATATATTTCATATATATTCATAGACAAAGATAAATGCGTTTTGGCGTAGTCGCATATACGCCAAAACGCATTTTTTATACAAATACATACTCGTTTTCATATTAGCAAACCACAATATGAACAAACTGCATTACCTTTTTTTACTGCTTGCGGCAGCCATCACGTTCACCTCTTGCAGCAATGATGACGACGGCGGCACCAATGACGACGGCGGTGGCACCAGCCAAGAAGGCCCGAACGTAAACAAAAACATCGTGACCGATGAGCCGGCAGTAGCCCGGCTGGAGTTTCCGCGCCTGAAGGAAGGCAACAACAAGGTGATAGTCTACCGCACGACGGACAACAGGACTTATGACAAAGACCGCGTGAACTACGCCGTAGAATGGGACTGCGACAAGAAGTCGCAACGCTGGGCGTGCTACCAGATGCACAAAGGATACGGCGGAAGCTACAGCAGGGTTGTTGACGGATACATGAACGACACGCAAAACCTGTCGTCGGACGAATACTATTCCACCGACTACATATACCGGTCAGGCTACGAGCACGGGCACATCTGCCCGAACGCGGACAGGACTTACTCGTACAGGGCAAACTACCAGACGTTCTACATGACCAACATGCAGCCGCAATACCACAAGTTCAACGGCTTTACCAATAAAGGTTCCGACCAAGGCGAAGGGCTATGGGTGAGGATGGAGAACTGGCTTCGCGACATAACTCCAAGCAACACGACCGACACTCTGTATGTATGCAAGGGCGGAACGATTGACGATGATGAGAACATCATCGAGCGGTTGCAGGGCAGGCTGATTGTTCCGAGATACTTTTTCGTGGCCTTGCTTATGAAGAACAGCATGGGTTACAAGGCCATCGGGTTGTGGTTCGAGCAGAAAGAGAACGAGTGGCGCGACAGCGAACCGCTATCAAACTTCGCCGTAACGATAGACCGTTTGGAAGAACTTACGGGCATTGACTTCTTCTGCAACCTGCCCGACGACATCGAGAACGACCGTGAAAGCACCATGGCCATCAACACATGGGCGCTTGATTGACGGTTAATTCATAATTCATGATGCACAATTCATAATTTGGTTGGCGGCGTACATGGGGATTATTATAAAACGTAAATAATCTTGTTGTACGCCGCCAACCAAATTATGAATTGTGCATTATGAATTTATGAATTAACTAAATGATTTTCTCAACCTTATCAAGATTAGCCTTTATATCGGCATCCGATATTTCATAATTCAGCAAATCACCGTTCAGATACTGCTCGTACGACGGCATATCAATCAGTCCGTGTCCACTGAGGTTGAACAATATTACCTTCCGTTCGCCACTTTCCTTGCACTTTTGCGCCTCCCTTATTGTAGCCGCTATTGCGTGGCAGCTCTCGGGAGCGGGCACAATGCCTTCGGTGCGGGCGAAAAGCAGCCCTGCGTCGAACGATTCCAGCTGTGGTATGTCCTCACCGCGCATCATGCCGTCCTTCATCAACTGCGACACTATTACGCCGGCCCCGTGGTAGCGCAGGCCGCCAGCGTGGATGTTGGCAGGCTTAAAGTCGTGGCCTAGTGTGAACATCGGAAGCAGCGGAGTATAACCGGCTTCGTCGCCGAAGTCGTATTGGAACACGCCGCGCGTCAGCTTCGGACAGCTTGCCGGCTCTGCCGCAATGTATTCGGTTTTAGCCCCGTCCTTAATGTTATGCCGCATGAATGGAAACGCCAGACCTCCGAAATTGGAACCTCCGCCGAAACATGCTATCACAACGTCGGGATATTCGCCCGCCATTTCCATTTGTTTCTCGGCCTCAAGGCCGATTACCGTCTGGTGCAGGGCCACATGGCTGAGCACCGACCCGAGCGTGTATTTGCAATGGGGCGTGGTCGTCGCCAGCTCTATCGCTTCCGAGATGGCCGTGCCGAGCGAACCTTGGTGCATCGGGTCGCGTGTTATTATATCCTTGCCTGCACGTGTCGACATCGACGGCGAACCTGTTACCTCGGCACCAAAAGTGCGCATCAGAATACTGCGGTAGGGCTTTTGGCGCAGGCTTATCTTAACCTGATAGACGGCGGCTTCAAGCCCGAACACGCGCGCGGCATAACTCAAGGCGGCTCCCCACTGGCCCGCGCCAGTCTCAGTAGTGACGTTGGTCGTGCCCTCCTGCTTGCAGTAGTAGCATTGCGGTATGGCAGAGTTCACCTTATGGCTGCCAAGCGGGTTTACGCTTTCGTTCTTGAAGTATATATGAGCGGGCGTGTCGAGAGCCTTTTCAAGGGCATAGGCACGCACGAGCGGCGTTGAGCGGTAATACTTGTACATATCGTACACCTCGCCGGGAATGTCAATCCATGCGTTAGTCTGGTCGAATTCTTGCCGGCAGCACTCCTCGCAGAATATCGGGAAGAGGTCTTCCGGCTTCAGTGGCCGGTGTGTGGCAGGGTTCAACGGCGGCAAAGGCTTATTAGGCATGTCCGCTTGGATGTTGTACCATTGCGTCGGAATCTGGCTTTCCTGCAAAAAAAATCTCTTCTGTTTGCTCATTTCCTTTTAGTGTTTGTCAGTTTGTCACCAAATATCGGGTGATGGTTGCAAATGTAATATATTGCGAGCAAAAAAGCAAACTTATTTTCATTTTTCATTAAAAGCAATGCAATAATTGGCAATCCCAGCATCGATTATAACAATAATAACAACCGTAAACACGCTATAAAACATGATGCCGGCAACAGAAAACAACCGCACGGACGGGCACAAATAACCACCAACGTAACGCATTGGCATCCAAGACGTTATAAAAGGCCGTCTTTCGGCCTGCAAAAGACGGCCTTTCATATTTTCGGACATGACTTGCCGCCCGCAAACTCAGTTTTTCCCGCGAAGCAACTCTTTCTCCGCAACAAGGTCGGCATCGGTCATTTTCGGTGTCGGCACGTCTCTCATGCGCACAACATCATCGACTCCGCAGGTATAATCATAAAACAATTTCTCCCTGTCGTCAAGCCCGTCATACTGTTTCAGGCATCCCTTAACCTTTAAAAACTCCTCGCGCGAAACATCATCAGACACCTTCACAAACAGTATTCTCCGAGCTATAGGGTTGTAATTATAATCAAAACAGGTATAAATACCACGCAAATACGGCGGCCGGTCATACATTGGCAGCTTCAGGCAGATGTTGAACAAGGCTAACTGGGGCAGTCTGTTCTCGTTGAAAACCATATAAATATGATTAAGACCGTTCATAAGGACGAAGCCATGATGCGTAGAGCCGTACACATTATTATGCACCACCTCTACATAATCGCCGTGCTCTGAAGGAGCTATAAGATAAGGTTCCACCTTCATCGCGTCAGAACTTGACGACACGCTGTAACTTAAATACACCCCGCTAAAATTAGTTACAAGGTTCACCGCGCCTTTCATTATATCCGCAATATCACCGATGTGCATATTTTCTTGCTTCTCGACGGGAGTCTTAGGTGTGGCTTCCATCTTGAACAGGGCGGCCTTCATCTTGCCGACAGAGCCGAGCAGCTTCTTCTTCGAGACATTGTTCACCCATACGAGGGCTGCGTCGAGCGACTCGTCTTCATCCTTTCCCTTGTCACGATTCTTAACATATTCAGGCAAAACGGTGGTGAACAATGCCGACAACACGCTCGGAATCATACCGGTACACTCGGCAATGTCTTTCATTTTAACGCCTTTCCGGCGTAAGAACTTCATTCTTTCGTATATTTCCTTCAGGTCGTCCATTGGTCTTTTTTTATTTTAATGCAAAGGTAAACATTTGCTTAAACACACCTGTTACGATATGATTACAATGATATTGTAATAAGTTTACGTATGCGTTATGAAGTTTTTTCATTCATTTTAATGAATTGTTACGGTGATATTATTCATTTTATATTCATTTTTTGAGTAGCAAGGCCGAGGTATTTTTGCAGCGTCAAAAAAAACATAACGGAGTCATGCGGCCATAAGCTCATAAGGTTGTAAGGAACAATCAGGACACCGTAAAACCTCAAAACCGTAAAACTCCAAAAATAAAAATAAAGATGAAACAAGCTATCAATAAACTGCAAAGCCTCAAAATACCGGCCCGGAACATGCCCGACTGGTTGTTCGTATTATGGGCCGGAGGCACCGCCATGCTGTCATACTCACTCGTTTACGCCCTACGCAAACCTTTCACGGCCGCCGAATTTGAAGGACTGCAGGTGGCAGGAATGGATTACAAGATTGTAGTAAGCATCATCCAGCTCATCGGCTACGTGTGCGCCAAGATGCTCGGCATAAAATATATTTCAGAGCTTAAGCCCGAAGGCCGCCTTAAATTCATCATTGGTTCGGCAGCATTGTCTGAGGCTTCGCTCGTGGCTTTCGGCCTGCTCGCCGCGCCATACAACATCTTTGCCCTGTTCTTCAACGGCCTCTCGCTCGGCTGCATGTGGGGCGTTATCTTCAGTTTCCTCGAAGGCCGCCGTACAACCGACATCCTCGCAAGCATCATGGGCGTAAGCATGGCACTCAGCTCTGGCGTGGCCAAGTCGCTCGGACTTTACGCATTGAACGACCTCGGAGTAAGCGAGTTCTGGATGCCGGCCCTCGTAGGCGCGCTGGCTTTTCCCCTGCTATGCTTCATGGGATGGATGATGAAAAAGTTCCCGCCACCCACCACGGCCGACATCGCCGCCCGCACCAAGCGCGTTACGCTCGACGGACACCAGCGTTGGCAGCTTTTCGTCAAGTTCATGCCCCTGCTCATAATGCTGTTCGGCGCCAACCTGCTGCTCACCGTGCAGCGCGACATCAAGGAAGACTTCATCGTCTGCATAATCGACGTAAGCCAAGTGTCATCATGGGCGTTCGCTTATCTTGACTCGATAGCCACGGTCGTGCTGCTCGGAGCTTTCGCCCTGCTGTCAGCCGTCGGCAACCACATGCGCGCCTTGTGCCTTATCCTAATTATGTCAGCCATCGGCATGGGCACGATAACATTCCTCGGAGCCGAAGCCAGCACGCTAAACATGCCCGTTACGGCATGGCTTTTCCTCCAGACTTTCTGTATAGACATAGCTTACTTGAGCTTCCAGACGATATTCTTCGAGCGGTTCATAGCCTGCTTCAAAGTGAAAGGCAACGTAGGTTTCTTCATAATAACAATCGACTTCATCGGCTACCTTGGCACGCTTTGCCTGCTCTTGTTCAAAGAGTTTCAAGCTCCGCACATCGACTGGACATCGTTCTACAACAGCATGAGCGTCTACGTAGGCATCACCTGCTGCATTGCATTCGCCGGTTCAATTATATACATAATAAATAAAATGTATAAAGTGAAAGGATTTAGAATAATAAATGGCGGTGCTGAAAAGACCGACGCACCACGCACTTGCGATCTTTCAACCGGCCGCAGGCAAAACCTAACGACCGCATAACCCGACAACCTCAAAACCTGACAATCGAAAAAACAAACCGTATAACCACAAACAAAAGATATGAAAAAAATTGAATGTGTAATCATGGACTGGGCCGGAACGGCCGTTGACTATGGATGCTTCGCCCCGGTGGCGGCATTTGTCGAGAGTTTTAAGACCATCGGTGCGCCCGTATCGGCTGCGGAGACGAGGGCGCACATGGGCCTCACTAAGATAGAAGAGGTGCGCGCTCTGTTCGCCATCGACCATGTGAAGGCCGACTTCAAGGCCAAATACGGCCGCGAATGGAACGAAGACGACGTACAGACATGCTACAAGAAGTTCCAAGAGGAACTGTTCGCCACGCTCGAAGACTATTCAAAGCCCATCACCGGAGTTGTTGACACAATCTCGGACTTGCGCAAACAAGGCATAAAAGTAGGCTCGACAACCGGTTATACACGGCAGATGATGAACGTGGTAATACCCTCCGCGGCAAAGCTCGGCTACGTAATAGACAACTGCGTAACATCTGACAACCTGCCCGGAGGCCGCCCGAAGCCTTATATGATATTCCAAAACATGTGCGATATGGACATCCAGTCGCCGCGCTCCGTAGTGAAAGTGGGCGACACCATATCAGACATTAAGGAAGGAGTCAACGCCGGAGCATGGAGCGTAGGCGTGATTCTCGGCAGCAATGAAATGGCACTTACCGAAGCAGAAACAAAATCAATGCCTGCCGAAAAGCTCAAAGCAAGAATGCTCGACGTGCGTTACAGGATGTACGCGGCTGGTGCAGACTATGTGATTGACGACATAACAGAACTGCCGTTGCTGATAGATGCATTGAACAAATAAATGAAAAAGAAACAGCCCCCACCCAACCTCCCCGAGGGGAGGAGAAAAATACCTGAATGGTGTTGGGCTGTCAGTCACCTCCCCTCGGGGAGGTTGGGTGGGGGCTTATAATTCTTAAACTTATGAGACCATACTTATTACTTACCCCCGGTCCGCTGACGACCACAGAGACTGTAAAAAGCGCCATGATGAGTGACTGGTGCACATGGGACAAAGACTATAACGAGGGCATCGTCGAGGTTATAAGGAAAGAACTGGTTAACATCGCCTCAAGCCGCCCCGAGGAATATACGGCGGTGCTGATGCAGGGCAGCGGCACGTTCTGCGTAGAGGCAACGCTGGGCAGCGTGGTGCGCAATGACGACCACATGCTCGTCGCCGCCAACGGCGCTTACGGCAAACGCATGGGCGTGATAGCAGAATATTACAAACTGAACTGCCACGTAATGAAATTCGACGAGACGCAGGCGGTTGACCCTGCGGCCATCGACGAATACCTGACCGTGCACAAGGAAGTGACCCACGTATCGGTAGTGCATTGCGAGACTACCACAGGCGTACTCAACCCCCTTGCCGAGATTGCGGCCGTAGTGAAGCGCCACGGAAAGACGCTGATTGTCGACGCGATGAGCAGTTTCGGCGGTGTGCCAATCGACATGGCCGAACTTGGCATCGACTTTCTTATCAGCAGCGCCAACAAGTGCATACAGGGCGTGCCCGGCTTCGGCTTCATCATAGCCCGCCGCTCGCTGCTTGAACAGTGCAAGGGCGTTGCACGCTCTCTGTCTCTCGACATTTACGACCAGTGGGAGACTATGGAGAAGGGCCATGGCAAGTGGCGTTTCACATCGCCCACACACGTAGTGCGCGCCTTCATGCAGGCGCTGACCGAACTGAAAGAGGAAGGCGGAGTGGCCTCACGCCACGCACGCTACTGCGAGAACCACCGCACGCTGGTGGAAGGTATGCGCTCACTCGGCTACAAGACACTCCTGCCCGACGAATGGCAGTCACCGGTAATCACGTCGTTCTATTATCCATCAACATCTTTCGACTTCCAGTCGTTCTACCAGTCGCTGAAAGCTAAAGGCTTCGTAATATATCCCGGCAAGATTTCACAAGCCGACACGTTCCGCATCGGCAACATCGGCGACGTGCATCCAGACGACTTCAGGACACTCGTCGAGGTGATACGCGACTTATAAATTATGTCTATAAAACAACTTCTTGAATTGGTTTGACATGCAGGCAATTTCCACCTGCAAAACAAAAGGCCGTCTTTTACGGTTCATCCGCAGTTTTGGTGTATTGGTATTCGTGGTAATAGGGCCTCAAAGAGGTCCAACTATGCTTAACCGCATGTGGAGC